>JACCDM010435493.1_pt1 | contig 32677 bp, 27 predicted proteins | sample 7445851 | NCBI WGS metagenome assembly JACCDM01 (sample SAMN15323438, study PRJNA562643) | freshwater metagenome | isolation source: river surface water | place: USA:Blue River Watershed | collected 2017-08-16
CTTGTTCGGCACCTCGATACCAATGGTTCCTTTTCCAGGTATCGGGGCGATGATCCTTATCCCCAAGGCTGCCAAACTCAGTGCGATATCGTCCTCAAGGTTCTTGATCTTCGAGATTTTCACACCCGGCGCAGGTACGATTTCGTACAAAGTCACGGTTGGACCCACACTGGCCTTGATACTCGAAATGCCAATTTTATAATTTTCCAGCGTTTGGATAATCATGTCCTTGCTCCGCTGAATCTCCTCCATGTCGATTTCCTGCTTGCGCGTATCGTGCTCGTCCAGCAGATCCAGCGTCGGAAACTGGTATTTGCTCAGCTCAAGCGTGGGATCGTACACGGTATCAATCCCCATTCTATCCATGGAATTGTCGCCCGTATTCTCATCCACTTCCTCATCGGTTTCATCCACCATCACTTCCACTTGGAAGTCTTCATCGCCCAGCAGCGTATTGATACCCGCGCCCGGACCGGCATCGTGTTCCTCTCCCGCAACATCCATCTCTGTCTGTTCGATGTCTTCATCCATCCCAAAAGGCTTGGGCTCTTGATTCACGGGGGCCATGTCGACATCCACTTCATCTTCGCCGCGACTCACCACAAAATCATCAAACTTTTCAATGATCGGCGGCGCGGGATTCACCACTTTGGCGGGAGCGTTGGCATCTGCCGTCTTGAGCGATATCTGCGTCAGCGCTTCCCTTTCCGCCTGCGACAAAGGTGGGGTATCGTCTTCCAATTCCACCTCAATCACATCCTCATCCAGCGCATCCACCACAAAATCCTCATGGATGCTCGGTTCAAATCCGGAGGGCTGTTCGATGTCGGCCGTCTCTGATTTTTCAGTTTTCTCTTCACGAAGCGATGCGTTTCCGTCGGATGCCCAAGCGCCATGGAGGTCGGATTCCGGATCCAACAACTCACCATCCGGACCATATTTCATCTTGATGCGGGCGAAGGGATTCGCGTTGAGAAAGAACATCGAATAGGCCACGGCATAGGCCGCGAGGAAGAAAAACGAACCCACCGCACCGATGGCAGTTTCAACCTGTTGATTGCCAAAAAAACCGAAGGAACCGCCCAGCAAAGGCCACCATCGCAATGCAAAACCCAAGAACAGGGAAAACCAAACCGTGAACAGGATGGTATGCACCGCGATGCGCAGGAGGGAGAACGGACGGTAATCGAAAAGGAGGTAAAGCCCCGTGAGCGCCACATACGGCAGCAGCGCATAGGCCGCGAGACCAAAGCCATTGTGGACAAACTTAAACGCAAGTTGGGCACCGTAGTAACCCATGGCATTTTTGGCCGCGCCATTGAAATAGGACAGGCCATCGTCGCTGCGCGACATCAAGCTCTGGTCGAGTTTCCAAGAAAAGAAGAAGGAGGTAAAACTGATGGCGAGAACTGCCGCTAAAACCACCAGAAGGAACCCAACCACTTTGCGGGTGGGCTCGTGTTTGAGGGTGATGGCCGACCACACCTCTTTGGCCGATATTTTTTCAATGCGATCGCCTTGATCGCGCAGGAAATCGGGACGTGTGTCTTTGGATGATTTTCGTTTGGCCATAATGATAGGGAACGAAAATAACACCCATTTTGGTGTGTCGCCCGCGCACGCGCGGGCGAGTTTTGCACGAGACTAGAAAGTGTTTAGTGAATCATCCAAAAAGACACTTTTGGACTACTCCCCAACCGCGTAAGTCTGTCCTTCAACCGCTTCCACGGTATTGGCAAAGACCGATTGAGCCTCATCGAGGAGGGGTTGCGCATCGTTATAACGTGCACTGAAATGACCAATCATGAGTCGTTTCACGTTGGCTGAATGGGCAATTTGCGCAGCTTGAAGCGCAGTACTGTGGAAGGTTTCTGCGGCACGATCGGCTCTTTCATGAAGAAAGGTCGCTTCGTGGTACAATAGATCCGCGACCTTCAGAATTGGCACCAAATATTCCGGATCATAGATGGTATCGGTAATATAGGCGTAGGTGCGATTTTTATAGCCGGGCGATGTGAGTAGACTGTTTGCAATCACCCCTTGACTTTGGGAATGGTAATCCGCACCCAGCTTGATGGCATCATATTGTTCCACCGGCACTTTGTATTTTACACAGGCATCGACGTTCAGTTTGAGCTCGGGCCCTTTCTCTTGGACAAGAAATCCCGTACACGGTACTCTGTGTTTCAACGGAACTGAAACGACTTTGAATTGCTCGGTTTCTATGACTGTTTCAATAGCTTCTGTTTGCGTTTGAATATATTGCAATTCGTAAGGTAACACTGATTCGCTCTCTGTGATGAGCACCTGCATAATGCTCTCCAACGCTGGCGGTCCGACAATCACCAACGGCTCCGTTCTTCCATATAAAGCCATGGAAGTAATCAACCCAGGCAACCCAAAATAATGGTCCCCATGCAAATGGGTGATGAACACATGAGAAATCTTCAGCACCCGCAATCCATACCTCGACAACTGCCGTTGCGCTCCTTCCCCACAATCCAACAACAAATAACTCCCTTCCAACCGTACATATTGCGCACTCGGATGCCGGTATTTCGTTGGTGTGGCTGATGAGGTCCCAAGGACAGTTATTTCAAAGGCTTTTCTCAACGTTACAAAACTTCGGTAAATTGTAAATTAACGGCATCTAAAATCTTTTGATAAGAAAATTCTTGAATCCGTATTTGAACATTCTCTTTCATCTTCAGATACAAGTCCTTATCTACAGACCATTTCTCAATAGTGTTAGCGACCAATTCTGGATTGTCTAACGCAAAGATACTTCCACAATTTTCTTGAATTAAATCAATGGCCCCACCACAAAATTCTGATGCCAAAACGGGAATCCCCGAGGCCATGGCTTCATTGATTGCTAAGCCCCAAGTTTCACTCACAGAAGGAAGTATTAGGGCATTACAAGATTTATAAAGCTTCGGCATCTGGGTCTGATTTTGAAAATCCAGAAAAATGATTCTATCATCGTTTTTACATTTATCCTTGAACTCCAATTCTAAAGGACCATTACCAACAACCAATAATCTGATATTATTCGATGTGATATTCTCCCAGATCTCCTTTAAATAGAAAGGATTTTTTCTAGGTTCCAATTTCCCCGCAAAAAGCACTACAAAGTCTGATTCCAATAACCCCAGTTGATTTCTAAACGCTGCTACCATCTCATTGGACACTTGAGATTTTTCAAAACGAAGATTATCTACGGCATGCCTAGCCAATATCAATTGCTCATATTTTAGGCCGTGTTCTAAATAGTAATTTCTATTATGCTCCCCAACGTAAAATGCCAAATCAACATGTCTGTAAACCCAATTCAAAAAAAACCTCCTTAAAATACTTTTTACACCATGAATTTTTGTCAGTGAAATAGAATCTCCCCTAAACCAAACAGGGATACGGCCATGAAAATATCGAATTGCCTTTAAATGCGATTTAAAACTCCATCCCCACACCCATAAAACATCCGCTCCCCAAGATTCGATATCTTGAATCAAATCCGGATTATCAATTCCAAAAAAATGATGTGATCCAGGATTTTTGGCCACATTTTCGACGAATCGATATTGATAGCCCTGCAATAAGGGAATATCCCATTCAACAACCCTACCAAAGTCCGGATCATACTTGGGCTTCATAGAATCTTCACCCCATGTATAAAACACTTTCAATTCAAACAACCCATTTGCAGCCATCAATGCAAACAATGGCGCATTGTACTGTATTGGGTGAGATGAGATTATGGCGAGTTTTTTCATCTAACTAAATTACAGATTAACAGAGAAATGCCAATCAATAAGATTGGCATTTCTCTGTTCTCATTCAAAACAACACTATTTGCGTTCAACAATACAATTTTCAAGGACCAACATATCCATGCTTGTTCGCAAGAAACAGTCCAATGCCTCCGCCGGTGTATTCACAATCGGCTCATTTTCATTGAAACTCGTATTTAATAAAATAGGAACACCTGTTTTCTCTCTAAATCGATCAATCAATGCGTAATAGCGTGGACTTACCTCTTTATCTACAGTTTGAAGGCGGCCAGTGCCATCCACATGCGTAACAGCAGGTATGACATCGTATTTCTCTGGCTTTATTGGAAATACTTTTTCCATAAAGGGCACATCTTCCACTTTTGTAAAATACTCCGATACATATTCTTTCAAAATGCTCGGCGCAAAAGGTCTGAAACTTTCTCTCCGTTTAATTTTCAAATTCAAAAGCTCTTTGGCTTTTTCATTTCTTGGATCCGCAATAATACTTCGTCCACCCAAAGCACGAGGTCCAAATTCCGCCCTCCCCGAGAACCAACCAACCACACCAGGTTCTATCAACTTATCTGTGATACGATTGTATAATGTTTCATCATCCAATCGTACATATTCAATGCCTCGAGATTGTAAATAAATCTCAATTTCCTTATTCGTAAATTGACTTCCTGTGTAGGCATTATAAACCGCGGCCGCACGGGGTCGCTTCAAAATATGATTGTATGCATACAATGCTGACCCCATACTAATTCCTGCATCATGTCCAGCAGAGGGTATGTATAAATGCTCAAACGGCGTATTCTCAATAATTTTACCATTGGCCACAGAATTCTGTGCAACACCACCTGCAATGCAAACATTTTTTAACCCTGTTCTTTTCTGCAAGTGATTTAAAATGTGTAAAATCAACTCTTCACAGACCCTTTGGACGCTTGTCGCAATATCTTTGTGTTTTTGCGTCAATTCCTCTCCCGCTTGTCGCGCCGGGCCAAAAACATCCTCCATTTTATGTGCGAACAGCGTTGAGACTGTTGGAATGTGATTTTCATACCCCAATTTCATTTCATTGGGATTTTGAAAGTAGGATTCATCCCAATCAAATAAACCATCATCCCTAAATTTAATGATATTTCTGATTTCGGCAACATAATTGGGTTTCCCATAGGGAGCCAAACCCATCACCTTGTATTCATCTCCGTAGTGTGGAAAACCCAAATATTGTGTAAATGCCGTATAAAACAGTCCCGCACTTACTGGAAAATCCAAAGAATCGATCACCTCAATTTGATTGCCACGACCAATAGCTAGCATCGTTGTGGTAAAATCACCAGACCCATCTATAGATAAAATTGCAGCCTCATTGAAAGGACTCGCGAAAAATGCCGATGCCAAATGTGCTCTGTGATGCTCAACATTAATGATTTTCTCTTTTATCGTTTTGGAATCCACGCCGAAATATTCTGCAAACTCATCTTCCAATTTTGCTACTTTTTCGGAATTCTTAAGTCGATCGAAAATCAAAGTGTTTTTCTTGGTGAGACTTTTCAACACATATTTCGCTTTATTCCAAATTTTAGCTTTTGGATCACGACCAATACAAATGTGATTGACTTCACTAATGGTAATACCAGCTTCTTTCAGACAAAAGGCAATGGCTTCGGAAGGAAACCCTGCCCAGTGCTTAATACGTCTAAATCTCTCTTCTTCTGTTGCAGCGATCATCACTCCATCTCTAAAGATAGCAGCAGACGAATCGGCATGATATGCATTTAATCCCAATATTATCATTTCTTAATTCTGTAGGCGGTTTAAGTTAGGCAATGCTGCCCTTTTTAACTGTGACGATTTACTTGTCCCAGCATTTATTACGAAATTAAACTTAGTAAGTGTTACCAAAACACCAAATACTATCAACCCTTTTACCAAGTGGTTTATTGTTGTTTGCAGTTCGCAATCTGGTCGGATTACATAATTCAACAAGGGCAACACCATGAGAATATAAAATTCTGATAATTTCGCCCATGATTCAACTATTCGAAAGGAAAAGTTAAACAACAAGCCAAGTCCAAAAGTAAAAAACATGACACCCCAATAGCCATAAGCGATATACCCATCTGCAAAAACTCCCAAACCCATAGAGGTGTTTTGATTGATTTGGTGACCGGAAAAAGTATTAAAAATTCTCTTATCGCCCGACATCAATTTATCGGGTGCCAAAATTCTGGGCAATAACGCCGCTTCCGCATAAATCCCCAAAATATGTAAACCCTGAAAATCGCCTATTCTATCCATTCTTTCTTTGGTACTCGCAAAAATCCAGGCCTGGTTTCCACGATTCAAACTACCCAAAATATTATCTTCAGAACCGATATCATTGCTCACCTCAGATGATGTTTCTATAACCAATCCCAAATCTGAGGTTCCAGTTTCAGCAATCTTTGTCCGATAAACGCCCTTCAATCCTTGGATGAACAAAATAAACAACACACATATACTTAAGCCAAACAATCGCAATGAAATTGAAGGTTTGGTTGTGTAAACAAAATACAATGCAAAAAACAAGATCCACATAACCGCATCATGATACATTGCCGCAATGGCACCAAAGTACAATTCTAAGATTAACAAAGCAGCGACCCACTTCCAATATTTTGTCGTGTTGTAGGAAAACAGCGCAAATACCCCAACAAAACGGATAGAAGATAGTAGGTATATAAAAAAAGCTATCTCCCCTGGAAAAACGGAACCTAATAACCTCAAAAACAATCCAATAATTACAAAATTAACAAGTATCGTTTCGTTGTTCTTGGCATCTCGTTTCACTTTATCAAGTCTTGGAGTGAATATTCGCGTTTTAAACAGATAAATTCCCGCACAGAAACACAAAAAACCAGGGATGGCTATTGTAAAATACTCGTCCGACGCAATTTTCATCGGATAAGTAAGTAAAGCCTGATCAAACTGGTAGGTAATGGCCGGAGAAAACAAATAGTTTACTGCATACAAAAACAAGGCCCACTCTCTAAATGCAAATAGCCGGGTGGATTCTAAAATAATCTGCACTAAAAAATACCCTGTAATCCCTATTGATACCGCATAATATATTTCTCCCAAGGTGAAATACCCAAAGATGCAAAATAAAAAAAAAATAAAAAAGGATTTCAAATAAATGTAAAATTCAATGCATCGGCCAACTTTTTTGTCACTGATTTCGCTGAATATTCTTCAAAAAAAGCAAGATTCACTTGTGAAGGATTGAATTCCATTAAAAACCGCCGGAATTCTAAAAAAGACGCAAAAAATTCGTCTTCTATTTTACGCAGACCTAATTCTCCATTGAAGCATAAAGTCTGGCCGGCATTTGTTTCTCCCAACACCTTAGCCGCAGTGCTTTTCTCATGCAGTACAGCAAAAATGGGTTTTTTACTTAATACGCTTTGATACGTTTTACTTGGTGTGTAGTGAGGCTCCGTGCTGCCCAAAATAAAAATAGCGTCCGCAATACTCAAATGCACCAGAACATCCAAATAAGGAATACGTTTGGGGTATTCAAAAACTATCTTTTCCCAAAGACCATATTTTTCGGCCAATGGCTTAATGTTATAACTGTTTGGATCATTACTTAAATAACCCGTACCGATAAAATGAAATTCAACATCACTAAATTGGGTTTTGTCCGATGCTATTGCTTGAAAAATCGATTCTAGGGGACCATAAGCATTGGGCAGCATCGCCCCAGCATAGACCAACTGAAACTTGCCATTTTCACGAAAAAGGTAAGGTTCAATGTTTAAATACCTTAAACCTTCGTGGTCTTTTGCTTCACCACCATAAGGCATTGCTGCCAAAATGGTACTTTCTTTCAGATGCGTATTCCGATCAATAACTCCTTGATAATAACCCTCAGCTACACCGGTAATTAACGATACGTTTTTAACCGCCTTGGGTTCCAAAAATTTGGCAAGATGCATACTAAACCAATGCCGTGAAAGCAATTTATCTGAGCCAGGAAATCGATGTACCCATGGGTCAATATAATCGATACCGTATTTTACAGCTGTTTTTCGGTGAAGATAGGGCCCAATCAGTGCAACGTAGAATGATGGAATTGGGATATACACGAATTCAATATGCTCCGATTTTACCAATTCCAAAGCTCGTTTACGTAGCTGAAAAAATGCGCGTAATCCTATATCGCCTATCAAACGGGGTTTTGTAACAGGAATTGCTCGGACCTTCTCTATACGTTGACCTCGCGGTAACAAAGTATGCAAATTCCAATCCAACGATTCTTCATAATCCCGTTCATCAACGGTTAATAAGATTGGCTCCCATCCAAAATTTGGTAAATGCTGGGCAAACAATCGACTGCGATGCACAGCCGCTAAGTTTGAAGGGGGATAGTGAGGGGAAATAATAAGAATTTTCTTCATCTAAATTATAAACGCCTCTAATTGCCCTGCCAATTCTTGATGTGTAGGTGATGAATTCACAATTTCAACAACTTGCGACCGATAATAATTTATTTGATCGATGTCAAATGCCAATTCCAAAATAGCATTAGCCATTTCCTTGGGAGAATGAACCATTGGTAATGTCCCCTTACTCCACTTGTATCCTCTGTTACCCATATTAGTTGTAATCACGGGCAATCCCATACCAAGCGCTTTAGCCAATTTTGTTGAAACGCCCCTTGAGTAATAAAAAACAGGATTCAAAAAAAACGACCACGATTCACATTCCTTTTCAAGTTCCGCATTGGTTAGGTAACCCAAATATTTCACAAATGGGTAATTTCTTTGCAATGTCATTCCCCAATCTTTTGAAGAGCCTACAATTCGAACACTCAAGCCCTCATAATTACCTATCTCCATTATTTCATCGCACACCGATTTGATTCCATGATAGTTGGGTGCATGACTCAAATCACCCATAAAACCAACAATCCCAAGCGCACCGTTGAAGTATTTAGTGTCTATTGTTATGGTTCTTGGAACTAGAAAGACCTTTTTCGCCCCCAACCAATTTTCTATTTGAAATTCTACTTCAGAAACTGTTAGAACTCCATCAATACCAATTGCCCTTTGATTTACTTCTGTGCGTATTGTTCTGCCCAACGTCCAATTGGCGAGAATTTTATGAAATATTGGTAGGGTATTGTTAAAACGCGTCACGGAATGCAATAAATCACCCGACTCGTTCCCATGAGAGCAAATAAATATGGTTACTTTGTTACCCCAAAATTTTTTCAACGCCAATCCAAATTTTGCTGTGTTAGATTGGTTTAGAAATATAAATTTGATATTGTTTTTGGTAACAAGGTCATTTAATTCATTCATCCGTGGCTGAACAGAAAAATCACTGTATTGATTTATACCTAATTTTACTTGTATCCTATAAACGAGTGACATTTTATTTTCAACAGTAAAAATAGATATATCGAATAGTTTCGACAATAAATCAATGTATTCCTGTGTACACAATCGCACGCCACCTTCAGGCAATAATTTATCGATATAAATTTTATTTGTTAAAAATACCGCTTTTTCTTTCATTCAAATAAACTCAGATACTGCTTTGCAATTACTGATACATCAAATCGACTTTCAGCCGTTTGTCTGCATACACTACGGTCAATTTTGTTAATGTCACCCACTGCCTTAATCATTTCCTCCTTGTCCTTCACAACAAAACCTGTGATACCTTCCTCTACAACTTCTGGGACAGAACCATAAGGGAAAGCAATAACTGGTGTTCCGCAAGCCATCGACTCAATCATGACGATACCAAATGGTTCATTCCACTCAATGGGCATTAAAAATGCTGCTGATTTTCCCAACAACTCGTTTTTTTGTACATCATTCACCTCACCAACAAATTCCACATTGACATCATCAATGTGGGGCTTGATTTCATTTTCGAAATAATGAATTTCTTCGGGCAATTTCGAAATATTTCCAGCAATCAACAATTTCCTCCCCGTTATTTTTGCGACTTCGATGGCCGTGTGACACCCTTTGATGCGCTCTATTCTACCCAGGAAAACTAGTGGTGCATCAAGTATGTTGACAATACTCGTTAACTGAAATTTATTAAAAACAACACAATTATGTATTCCTTTCCAATACCCAAGAGGATTTGCCCTATTAATCAGATTGATACTGCAACCAGTGAACGCAAGGTTGGTTGGGTTAAACTTCAACACCGTTTCAGCATTTCTTGAGGTTATCTCACGTTGGTATGATTGTATCTTTCTGTTATTGGTTTTTAAAACTGGGAACAAATACAACAATCTCCCGAAATTATGTATCAAATCATAGTGATTCTTTTTACATAATAAAAAAAACCAAGCCTTAAAAATGGAGGTATACATAACCAATTTCGTCGGAGGAAATCCAGCATTTCCTAAACTGTAGACGCTACAACCGTCGATGTTTGAACCCTTCGTTGTTAGCAAATCCACAGTAAACCCCATTTTAATGTATTCTACAGCCAAATCTGCAACTATTCGTTCAATTCCACCATAGCCAGATGGAGGGACTAATATTCCAGGATCAGTTATAAACAATATCCTCATTCAGTTAGCAATTCATTATATAACTCTAAATACTCGTCAGCAACCTCCCTGAAACTTCTAGGTTTAGTTATATTTTTCTTTAACATAGTTAATAGTTCCGGGTAATTAATTAGTTTTTCAATTTGCTCTTTCAATGATTCAATACTATCAAATTCGAAAAGCAACCCATCAACACCATCCTTAATTTGTTCTGCGTTGCCATATACATTGCTTGCCAATACTGGTATTCCAGCAGCTTTGGCTTCTTGAATTACTAAAGGGCTCATTTCACTAAAGGTCGAACACAAACATAAAACATCGTGACAAATCAATGTGTTGATTACTTCAGATTGATCCAACTTCCCATACCAATGTACATTTGGCATTCCTTTGGTTTTCTCTCTCAAATTACTTTCATAGTCCCCTATTTCTGAATTTCCGTAAATTGAGAGTTCAACCTCGTCAGACTCAAACCCAATCATAGCTTCTATCAGTAAATGTAGACCCTTAAATGCAGAAATTCTGCCTAAAAATATCAGTTTCAACGACTTAATATCACACTTTAAATTATTTGCTTCGTATTTAACAGAACTACCAAAAGGCAAACCCTGTCTGATTACAGAAATTTTTGAGGCAGATATTCCATTCTTTAACAAAATTTCCTCATACCAATTCGTCAAACATACCACTTGATCACAGAGATCGACCAATTCAATCAAGTCTTTTTTTACTTTATCGATAATATTTGCCGTGCCCAATAAAGTCCCTAAGGGATGATTCATTTTTCTAAAATCAACCCGACAAAACTTCACAAATCGACTTAACTGAATCAACGGCAAACTCATCCATCCCAATCCGCGATAATTTAAATAACAGGACCCACAAATCCTCTCATCAATAATACCATTACAAAGTTGATTATCCGGACGTACCAACGTTCCAGTTTTACATGAGTATCCCGCCAAATGAAAAGTCATGATTACTTTAGCACCAGTTGCTTTGGCCGCCTGCACATGTTGTAGCGTAATCCCATTGCTACCTGCTAGTTCATGAAAGTGAATTATATCTGGTCTCTCAATTTCTAAAAAATCTTTAAACGAATTTAAGCCATCAGGTTTCTTAAATCCCATAATCAATTTACGATCTATAATCGTAGGTTCTGCAAAACGGTGAATTAAAATACCTTCATAGAAATAATTATCTGAAAAATTCACATATTTATTAGGGATAACAACCTTTACTTTTATTCCCTCAGAAACAAGGTAATTACACAAAGAATATGTGTAAACCTCTGTACCTGCTGTTTGGTAAGGTAAAAAATTGTTTAGTATGTGAAGTGTTTTAAACAAATCTATTTACTCCATTGATATTGCCACATTTTATGGCGACATGGTCCAACAAAATGACGTATGGCAACCGTTTCTGCATTAAAATCACGGGTAAATTTAAACATATCCGAAACACTAACTACAAAGTAACGCGGGTCTAAAAAAGTACAATTCAAATCTTCATTTATTGCTAATTGAAAGGCCCCTTGAGGAGTAAAATACTCAAATTCACCACTTCTCAACCTTTCTACCATATAGTTGACAATTAAACGTAAATTGGGAATGTGATTAAAGATTGCAAAACCATTATTCACATCAAACATCATTCTTTGACCAAATTCATAATATTTTGAGTCAAAATGAGGTCCGGTATCTGGCAGGTAAAAATTTTCAAGTCTAAATAGATGCAAATAATCAATAATTTTTTCACCAACTAACACATCCGCCTCAATGAAAATAGTCGGTTTTTTCGTACTTTTAAGAACATTGAAATAAGTATAAATGAGACGAATCCAAACATGTTCTTTCTGAAATTCCTTAAGTTCTTCAAAGAAAATACCTCGATAATTTACAGAGTTAATAATTGAAACAAACCCAAATCTCTTGAATACATCTAATTCAGAATCAGTAAGAGTTCCGTCATCGATAATTGTCCATTGATTTGGAATTCCAACAAATCTCATAAAATTATAAATAGATAGTAATTGCTCCGGGTAATAATTGTGTCCAGCAAGGCTAATGACTTCAAAATCAACCTTTGCATAATAATTATTGAGTATGTCTTGTTGCCATTCTTGACTTTTTAATAAAAAATTCTTTCTTTTTTGCCTAGAAATAATTTTTGATAATTCAATTTTTAAACGTCCGACACCTTTTATTTTAAACATTACTTACTGCAATTTTTTCTTGTTGGACTAAAGTTAAATTCGTTCACATAAAGGACTCCACGCCTAAAATCATCCTTTAAATCATACCTCTTTAATAACCAAAATAAATCTTTACAATTCAACCGAGTAAGTCTAAAAATCCTCAAAAAGCTCAACAATTTAAATCGCATTAATGTAATCTTGAGCAACCTCCGAATAAATGAGCCCTTAATTCTACCCATTAAATTAATTCTATCATCAAATTCAGAATTATCTATCACTTCACAATCAATTTGAAAACCCTCAATAAAATTTGAAAAATTACTATTCACTCTTGCAGACGCTTGCCCTGGCGATCTTCGCCAAAACATAAAACCCATCGGAACAAACAATACATTACAAGTCAAACTTAATTTCTTCTTTAAATATGTATCTCCAATTTTATATTTATCACTAAATCCGCCAACTTCTTTTAAACTTTCTATGTGAAAAACTGTCTCTGCAAAACCAATTATCGCCAAAGGAATAGCCGTCTCATACAATAACTTTTTCAAAGATTGCGGTTCAAATAGATATGGCAACACAGCAAAATCAAAATCTGCCGGTTGCACACCCCAAATCATACCTACATTGGGGAAAAAATCAATGTATTCCTTTAAGTTTCTCATGGTATTTTTGTACAAAATATCATCCCCATCAACAATTAAAAGAAATTCACCACTCGCTATATTTAAAACTTTGTCGCGATTAGGGTATTCCCCAATGTTTTTTTCGTTTCTAAATGCCCTTATCCTAGGATCCTTATATTCTTGAATAATTTGCCAAGTATTATCAGTTGAACAATCATCTGAAATCACGAACTCAAAATCTTCGTAGGAAGATGCCAGAACACTTTCAATTGCCTGCCTAATATAATTACCAGAGTTATATGTAATCGTGGCTACCGTAAATAAGGGGCTAGACTTCATTTGTAAAAAAATTGATTATACCTTGTTCCCCAACAATTAATTCGATTCCTTCTTTAGCACCCATCACTATTCTTCGTCTAAGCTCTTCATTTTCAATCAAATTGATAATTGCATCCGTCAAAGAATTAGAATCACCTTGATCAAAAAGCAGTCCAGTTTCTTCGTGCAATATCAACTCTTTAGTACCGCAAGTATTTGACCCAATGACCGGTATACCAATTTTCATAGCTTCCACCGTGACTCTGCCAAATGCCTCACACTTTGAACACATAAGCAACGCGTGGTGATGTGCCAATATTTCTGAAACTTCATCACTGTAACCTGAATAACGAACAATATCGTTTACTCCAAGATTTGCAATTAGCAAATTCAAATTATCTAAGAAACCGCTATCATTTGCACCACCAACGATAGATAATTCAACAGAATAGCCTCTTGCCCTCAAATCAGCTAACGCCTTTATTGCAATTAAATGACCTTTTGTTTCTGCGACCTGACCAAGCATTAATAATTTAAACGTTTCACCTTGTTCGAAAGTAGAAACGGGACCAATGTTTTTTACCTTGACTACATACCTTAAAGTTTTAATGTTAATCTTGTCATATATTTTAACATATTTATTTCGCAAATGAGCTGAATTTGTAAGGAGTTGAAATGAAAACAGATTCATAAACACATAACTCCATTTACCCCAAGGTAATTTAAAATTAAAATCCTCCTCTCCCATTTCATGTATGTACCAGAGATGTTTAGATTTAGTAAATACTGCCGCAATCGCAGCAATGTTTATAACCGTTGTATTTGTGAAAACTATGTCAGGTTTATTCCTAAGAAACAACCAAATTAAATTAAGAATCGCTAAAAAATTGCGAGCATTTCGCTTCAATAGCATCAATAAAGATAACCTCTTACCAATAGGGCGAACCCAGGCATAGAAATGAATAATCTTCGTTTGCACGCCAAAATTATTTAATTCGACCTCCATGTTTCCAGTGTGTGGAAGAACCACAAGTTGATCATAACCTAATTTCGCTAACACTTCAACGAACTCCAATAGGCAGAGATTAGCCCCACTTTTGTTTGATTCGTGAGCGGCCCAAATAATTTTCTTTGGTTTCGTCAAATTCAAATTTCTCGCTTTAAAAGAAATGCCTTAAATGCCCCCAAAGTTTGCCGGGAAAAACTTACCCTCCTGAATTGTATTAATTTCTTTAGCGCTTCAATAGTTTTAGAATAAAAAGAAATATTTCGATTTGAAAGGTCCTTAAGAAAATTAGTCCATCCTAATTGCTGAATTTTAAAATTGCAAGCTTCATTCAAACCATCTAGACCTTCGGTTATTGATAATTTCTCAATTATTTTATTTTGCTCAATTTGAAATTTCTCAAAACTTGACTGCGTTTTAGATTCATCATGTAACCGAAAATGAACCAATAATTGATTTATTTCCTTAACACGAGGAAAATAATATAAATATCGAATGTATAAATCCCAATCAAATGAGTAGTGAAAATTCTCGTCAATACCACCACATTGTTCAATTAGGGATCTGCGCATCCATACACCCGGTTGTACAAATTTTACACCTGGCTCCCAACACATTAAACCCTTAGCAGATAATTTTTGATTAGGTATGATTTCCTCTTCGGTGCTTGAAAAATTCCGCACTTTTCCTGCTACCATTTGCACATGCTCATCCGCAAATACTTCAGCTATTTTATTCAACGAACCCGGCTCCAGATAATCATCGCTGTTGAGCCAGTTAAAGATTTCGCCTGTACATAATTGCAAACCTTTATTAATGGCATTAGCCTGCCCATTATCTTTTTCGCTTACCCAATAGGTTAAATGCTGTTGGTATTTTTTGATGATGTCAACGGAGCTATCGGTACTGCCACCATCTATAATAATATACTCTAAATTGGGATAATTCTGGTTAATTACACTTCTGATCGTCTCCTCTAAAAATTGTCCTTGATTGTAGGACGGAGTAACAATTGATATTTTGGTATATCGCTCTCTCATGGCCGTCCAATCAATCGGGAGATAAATTGTTTGATGTAAAAAATCGTCGGCAAGCGCTTGTGGTAGCACCAAACCCACTTTACGAATTCTTCATACACAAAATCGGGTTTGACTTTTAAAGGATGTATAATTGATTCGGGCATTGCCTGAAGAGGAATATTTGCTGCCGGATTTTTCTCTTCTTGCGTATGTGTACCTTCGATATCAAATCCGATATTTTTAACCAAATTCACCGCTGGAACCACCGATAATTTATTATTACTTCGCTGAAAATATATCCATTGGTAATCCCACCATGTTATCTTTGGTTTTGAAACAGTTAGGTCAAACTTATGCTTCCAATATTTGTACCAATTGATATCGAAATCGAACACATTTTGCCTCAATATTGTGTATAAGTACCATAGTGGAAACTGCACCTTCTTCCACGATTCAATAGAGTAATCAATATTTTTAGCACGATCAGCCCATGTGGCCCAACCGGTCATATTCATATACCGGCTAAATGTATAACTTTGACCGTTAGTTAATCGATAACCTAAATTAGATCCATTGATATTTAAAATGGTTGGATTGTCCCGATACTTAAGTAACATTTCTTCAGCAAATTTAAAAAAATCAACATGTGGTATGCAATCATCTTCAAGAATCACACCGCTATGTTCATTCGAGAAAAACCAATTAAACGCTTCTCTTGGTGCTAAACTACACCCAAGATTGTCATCATGAAACAATCTGCGTATGTCACACGACCAATCAATATTTGCAAATAGTTCTTTGACAGCATTGGTATTTTCCACATCGCTCAAATTGCCTGGTCTCGGCCCATCAACAGATAAATAAATATTATTCGGAGTAACTTTTCTCAGGGATTCAATGAGAATTTTAACTTTTTCTGGTCTGTTAAAGGCAATAATCAAAATTGGGGTTTGGTACATAATTAAATTCGAATTAAAACATCACATTTGTTAATGAATCTCCTAATAGCCTTACTATTATATAAACCTTTAAAATAATGAATAAATTCACAATTATGTGGTGATTCCATCCAAACTCGTTGGTAACTCATATCCGGTATATCATCAAACAAACCAGAGGTGCCAAATGTTGCATCAACTTTGTTACCTAAAGAAGCAAAATATTCATTGGTAACTTGAACATCTTCGTATGGAAAAGCAAATAAACTAAGACTTTGAGAATAATTAGACTGGATATAACTTGTTGTTGTCAATGTATCAAATAATTGTTCCTCTATATTTAAACATTTGTAATTAATATGACTCTTGCCATGGCTGCCTATGTTAAACCCTTTCATACTTAAATCTAAAATCTCACTAGAACTCATATAAGGTCTTTCTAATTCCAAATAACCTTTGATATCAATATCCAACAAATGACATACACCAATCAATGAATTTTTATCAGTACATGAAATCTCAAAGAGCCAAGATTTAATCGAATCGTAATGACTACATTTATCAATAATATATGACTTCCTGCTGTCAAAATCTCTTAAATTATTAATAGAATCACATATCAAAGAAATTACACAATCATTTTGCATATTCTTGTTATCAATAAAGTCCGTGTTTACAAAAAATGAAGCCGGTATTCCCTTTCGATACAAAATTGGCATAATTACATTATAACACTCTGAAAAACCATCGTCAAATGTCAAATGAAAAGCATTCTTCACTGATTTTGAAATTATCTCATCAATTCCCACGGGTTTGTAATGTCGCAGAAACAAATCTAATTCCCGTTCAAATCCACTTACACTTTTATATTTATATAAGTGTTTAATATGACACAAATCTTGATCACTCACCGCGTGATATACAGGAATGATTGGATAATCCGCAAACAATTTCTTTAATGCCCAAAACGGCATTCTGTTAAATAATCGTCTTAAATTTTTTTCAATCAAAAAAATCTATTTATAACGCACAATTTTTTCAAAACAACGCAAAATAAATGGCATTTCGAATTGTCCACCTAACAAAGAAGATTTAACCTCGCCCAAGCGCTTTGACAGTAACAGAACAAACTTTTCATATGACAGTTTGAAGAAATGAATCATAAAAATGGAATAAACCAACCTCAGAATAGCAATATTTGATATAAGTGAATTTTTAATCGGGTTATCTGAAAACACTTGATTGAACGCCGGAATATAGGAACTCGCCGTGCCATATTGCTGTCGTACAAGATAAATCAAGTTGGCCTTATTCACGTCTATATTATGCTTTAATGACATCAATGGACAAACCCCCGCAAAATACCCCATATCTATTCCGGTCCACACAATTTGAATATCACCACCACTAGATAAAGATTTTCCTGTCCTATCGCTAATAGTGTAACGACCACTTCTTACCCTTTTGTTATACTCATCAGCTACAGCTTTCTTAACAACTAAACCTGTGCCATAAGGATAACATGATTGCCAATGTCGTTGGTTATCAATTTTATAAATTTGATCATTTCTTTCTTGAAATAAATCAACTACATCGTAAAGCCAACTTTCAACTGCCTCTGTAAATACAACTTCGATTCTCCCCGGTCCTAACAGCCCAACATTTGGACTCTTATCGACTACCAACATGGTATTCCTGAGATAGTTAATATTTGGTTCATTATCATCATCAAAAAATATCAACCAATCATATTGGGCTACGTTAATACCAGCGATTCTAGCAGATGTCAAACCTGGTTCTGTCTCAACCAAAATTTCTACATTGCCTTTTTTTTTGATAAAATCAATAACGAACTGTCTGTCTCCAATCGGAATTCGTGAATTATTATCAATAATAATTATTTCATGTTCAATTAAGTGAGTATCCAATTTTTCTATTGCGCTCAACAATTTTTTAAAAACATAATCATTCGGATTATGAGTGCAAATAACAATTGAAAAACCTTGCATCTTAGTTTGTTGGAAAATTATTTTTAATCTTCAATAACGGTTGTTCAATGGGGCATCATCAAGAAGTAGATATTAGCAGCAAAACAATTAATTTGATGGTTGCAAGATTGGGAGTCACTTCTCTATTGTAAAATTATAACTAATTTTCGTTTGTAAAGAACAGAAATATCTTTGAGTAATAATAACCGATGCAAACAAGAACTTTAAACAAGGATTTTCAAAACCCTTACGTTTATCCCAACTGTTAATTCACCAATTTGGAATATTATAAACCCATAGTCTTTGAGTGTCTCATTAATAAGATCTCGTATTCCAAATTCATCATGTATCTCAATTGCTATGTAATGAGTAATTTTCAAATAGCTCAAATCTACACCCTTTTTAAATAAAAATCTTTCTGCACCTTCTACATCTATTTTCAACAAAGAGATATAATTGAGATTGTTTTCAATGACAATTTCATTAATTGTTATACCATCGATGCTTCCATCTAATCTCTCACTTGTACATATTGACCAGTCCTTTGAGTCTCTAAAACCTCTGCTAATTTCAAACTTTTTTCCTTCAACTTCAGCTAAAGCACAATTGTATAATTTCGCATTAACAGAGTTCAACTCTATATTAAATTTTAGCATTTCAAAGTTTTCTCTACTGGGTTCTACTGAAAAAAAATGGCAATTAGACATTCTGTTTGAAAAATACACGGATGTATAACCCACATTCGCACCTGCATCGATAATATTAATATTTGCATTTAACTTATTGAGAGTAATTAAACTACATACTGCACCATATTCTTCATGAATGAATATTTGTCTCAAAACATCGAAGTCACTGTGAACTGTGTTCCTCAAACCAATTTTAATCCCAGAGTCAAAATCAACAACATAAATCCCACCATATTTCTCCAAACTTTTAAATTTTGGAAGCGATTTAAGAATATTTTCAAAGTCGCAACCCACAGTACAACTATCTGGGTATACAACTCTATAAATTTCTTTTAACTTTCTAACAAATGATTTATTCATTTTTTTTCATTGAGTTACCTATATTTAATTAATTTAGCAGGAACTCCGCCCACAATACTGTACGGCTCAACAGACTTGTTAACTACACTACCTGCTGCTATAATTGAACCCTTCCCTATTGTTACACCATCTAAAACTTGACAAGATGCCGCTATCCATACATCATCCTCAATTATAATACCTTTTGAAATTGTATCCTGCTGATTAATTGGAATATCAGTTCGGGAGAAAACATGATTGGCGGGAATAAGCAAACAATGTGCAGCTATTAAAACATTATTCCCTATCAACACGCCTTTACCATGTCCGTAAATTATCGTGTACGGATTAATACTGCACCCAGAACCTATGGATACTTTTCCACCATAAGTCATTAACAAACACCCGTGCAAAATTTCATTATCATCACCTACTATTATCTGCCCCCCCAAGGAAGTATCAAAAGTACTAGAGTTATGTATATTATTATTTTCTCCAATCAAAACATTTTTAAACCACAAATCGGCTTTTAATTTATTATACCTCCAGTTGTTTACGTACTTTTTTATTTTTACTCTAAGTTTCATAATTATGAAATGACATCCCATTGGCATTTAACCATAACATTTCCAATTTCTGAACCACCATACATGGATAACTTGGAATGAATATCCTCTATTTCGAATGTACAAGCATCATTTACATAATCAAAATTATTCATATGGGGCACAAATAGTGAGACATCAACAAAATAAACACCAGCCAACAAAAAACAACTAGGCAACTTAATATTTATTTCACTATCAACCTTTTTTAATTGTTCTATACCTAGTTGTAATGTATCAGTAAATATTTTTTGATGCCACTTATCAAGAATAGCAAAACCAATATGCGTACCAAGAACTTTTGATGCATGGTTGATGCGCATTCGAATTATAATCTCATCTTCAAATGAAAATGATTTGTATTCCGTATCCAATTTTTTCAATATTTGAACTTCATTTATTTTGTCTGTTTTAAATTCACTTTTATTTATATATTGATCTCCATGAATTACACTCATTTTCATGTAATTATGAATTGATTCATGAATAGATCCAGAAAATTCAAGAGCGCCATGACTTAGTAAAATACTGGTTGTACAAAGGTTTGAAACTGCAGACATATTATGGCTTACGAACAACACAGTTCTACCCTCTCCTTTGCTCACCTCACCCATTTTCCCCAAACATTTCTTTTGAAACTCTGCATCTCCCACAGCAAGTACCTCGTCCACAATTAATATCTCAGATTCCAAATGGGCCGCAACAGCAAACGCTAAACGCACATACATACCCGATGAATAACGTTTCACTGGAGTGTCTATATAACGTTCAACACCACTAAAATCTATGATTTCGTCAAGTTTGCGGTCAATCTCAAGCTTTCGCATACCCAAGATAGCGCCATTTAGGTAGATATTTTCTCTTCCAGTGAGTTCTGGGTGAAAGCCGGTACCTACTTCAAGCAAAGAGGCTACACGACCCTTGATATTGATTTTACCGGTAGTAGGGGTCGTAACACGCGAAAGTATTTTCAATAAGGTACTCTTCCCCGCGCCATTGCGGCCAATGATACCTACCGCATCTCCTTGTTGAATTTCAAAGTTGATATCGCGCAGAGAATATACAATATCAGCGTTTCCTTTGTTTGTACGATCATTCGCCTCACCAATCTTCAAGAAGGGATCTTCCTGTCCCAAGACTTTGGTTTTAAACCAACGATCTACATCTTGTCCTATACTACCCGTACCAATCTCGCCAAGTCGGTAGATTTTGGAAAGATTTTCTACTTTGATGGCTGTATTACTCATACTTAAACCGTGTCGACGAAGGTTTTCTCCGTCTTGTTAAAAATTAAAACGCCAAACAATAGTGATATCAATGTGAAAATCACCGAGTAACCAAAAGAATCAACTGTGAATACTCCTTGACCCAAAAATCCATATCTAAATGCTTCAATGATCCCCGTCATTGGGTTGAGTTCGATTAACCATCTGTATTTTTCAGGTGCTGCACTCAACGGATAAATTACCGTGGTGGCATACATCATCAGCTGCACACCGAAAGTGATTAAAAAAGCGAGGTCTCTGTATTTTGTGGTTAACGCGGTAATGATCAACCCCAAACCCAAGCCCAACAAAGCCATCATCAATACCAAAACCGGAAACAGCAACACATAAATATTGGGATAAAACAAACTACCCATCTCATTTTGTGTAAGATAGTAGCCAATCATCACAAAAAACAACAGCATCTGTACTCCAAAGCGAACCAAATTGCTCACCACGATGCTCAATGGCATGATCAAACGCGGGAAATATACCTTACCAAAAATGTGGGCATTGTCGCGAAATACTGTGCTGGTCTTTGTTAAACAATCCGCAAAATAATTCCAGGCCGTAATACCCGCCATGTAAAATAACGGCTGGGGCAATCCATCGGTGCTCAAACCCGCCAAATTGCCAAAGATAAAGGTAAAAATGATGGTGGTGAATAAGGGCTGAATAAAGAACCAGAGCGGCCCTAGGATGGTCTGCTTGTAAAACGACACAAAATCACGTTTCACCAACAACCACAACAAATCCCTATACCGCCAAACATCCTTTAAATTGAGGTCTAGCAATGAACTCTGCGGTTCAATTACCAAATCCCATTCTTTGATGGCTTCCTCGTGCTTCAAATTAAAATTACCTCCAAGCCCAAATTGTTAATATACATTCTTATTTTTCTTCCCTTTGCTCGTCAATCTTCTCAGCTCCCCAACCGGCGCCATGATGGGCAACAATAAAGTTCCCAGCACATTTAATAGCCAATGTCGCTTTTTCTCGGTATCACCATAGTATCCGTAGCCATAACCATAACTGCCATACCCATACCCATACCCATACCCATACCCATACCCATACCCATACCCATACCCATACCCATACCCTTTGCCTCCCATGGTCAAACCGTTGAACACCAAGGCCATCCGACCAAATTTGCCAGAGTTATAGAGGGGATTCAGCAAGTTCGCGAAGGCCTGTTTGGGCGTATGGTTCTGTCTACAAACAAACAAGGATATATCCACCAATGGACTTAACAACTGGGCGTCGGTCACCAAACCAATGGGCGGACAGTCAATCACCACCCGGTCAAATCGTGCAATCAAGGCATCCACCAAGTCTTTGTAACGGCTGCTACCCATGATCAATTCCGCTGGGTTTGGAGGAATTGGTCCGGATGGAATTACCCACAAATTCGACACGCCCGTTTCAAACAACACTTCATCAATCTCAGCGCTCCCACTCAAAAAATTACTCAATCCTACACGCTTGCCAATGTCAAAGTGTTTGGCCACATTGGGCTTGCGCAAATCACTTTCAATCAAAACCGTGGTCTGACCTGTCAATGAGTAACTGATGGCCAAATTGGTCGATATAAAACTCTTTCCTTCCCCAGGCACTGAGCTACTCACCAGGATTTTGCCCTTGTTGGGGATGCTGGTGGGGTAATAACTCAAATTGGTACGCAAACTCCTGAACTGCTCAGCAATCAAGGTTCTGTTGCCTTCCTTCATCACCAAGGGAGATTCAGATTCTACTTGAACCACCTCTTCAATCACGGGGATTTCCGTCTTGCGCTCGATCTCTGAACGGTATTGGATTTTGTTGTTGAAATATTGCTTCAAGAACAAAACCAAGGCCACCATGATCAAACCAAAAATCAGATAGGAGGTGTAGGTTTTTCCAACATTGGGACTGATGGGCGTATAATTCGCAGCCGAAGGTTGCAATACCTGTACATCACCCAATGTGGCGGAATACTGTATGGCTGCTTCTTCACGCTTTTCCAACAAGAAGGTATACAATCCGTTCTTGACCACTTGTTGCCTTGTGATGTTCAGTAACTGTCGCTCCTTACCCGGAATGTCACGCATCAACTCAGAGTACTTATTCGCTTTGATGCTATATTCCCGGCGCAATGACTGCAAATTCTTGCGCACACTCTGAATACTTTCATAAATGCCATCTTTCATGGCTTGGATTTCCTGTTTGGCCACCACAACCACATCGCTGCGTTCCCCATTTTTGGTTTTCAGCTCCTGCAACTTGATTTCTGCCTCGTATAGTTTGGTAAGCAAACTACTGGTGTATCCTCCATCGGGAAGACCAATCAAACTGGGCACCATACCAGGACTTTTGCCTCTACCCACCACATATTTTTCCAGGTCGTTCAGTAAGGTCATCTGCAAATCCAATTGACCCAGCATTTTGTCGCTCTCAGTCACATTTTCCATGAACACTTCCGACTCCATGGAAATATCGGCAATGCCATTCTTCCGCTTGAACGCCTCAATGCTCCCTTCCACAGAATCCAAATCGCCAGACAGTTCCTTCAAACGCTCATCCACAAAATGAATGGTATTTTTCGCTTGTTGGAGTTTATCGTCCATGCTCACCGTTTTGTAGGCTTGCATGATGGCATCCAACATCGCCACGCCTTTCTCAGGTACATTGGTGGTCAAACTCAGGTTGATGATGCTGCTGCTTTTGTCAGCCGGAGTCGCTGAAAATCCACCTCCGTTGGCATACCCCGCAGACTGAGCAGAATACAAACTCAAACTGTGTATGTTCTTGTTTGATGCACAGCCGCTGGGATTGAGACATTTCATCACCACTTCGTTGCCACCCAAAACCACTTTGCGGTTGAAGGGATATAATAGCCCCGCAATCACAATGCCCCTGCCCTGAGGATCATATGTAAAATCGGCACGAAAATCGCTGGCCGAATCAGGTTGCAACAACACAACCTCAATCGGAATGTTTTTGTAATTTTCCAAAGAAGAAACTTTTCCTTTGGAATCAATGCGCACTTGAAGATGTGCTATTTTGGCTGCCAATGCTTTAATTGGCCCACTCTTCAATACATAGAGTTTGTCGTTTAAATTGTTTTGGCTAGAGCCCCCCGGAACATTTTCTGCCAATTTGCCAAGTACAGAACTAAGGCCCTCTTTCTCTGGCTTGATCATCATCATGGCATTGACTTGGTATATTGGGGTTTGGTAGCGCAGATTCACGAATGCTGCCAACAACGATAGCATACCCACCAGCACAAAATAAGGCCAATACGGCAGGTAATCCTTGAACAGGATTTCCTTGATGGGGACGATTTCTTTTTTAATTTCTTCGTTTTCCATGCTTATTTACCCAAGTTGTTGATGAAAAGAACCAAAATGCTGATGGTTGAAGTAATGCTGGTCACCAAAGAAATCACCGCCACGTTGGATTCCACAAATTTGAGTTTGTTGGGCTCCACATAGACGATGTCGTTGGGTTGCAGATAGTAAACAGGACTATTAAAAATCTCTTTATTGGTAAAGTCCACATGGATCACTTGTCGCACGCTGTCAATCTGACGGATAATCAACACATTGTCTTTTCGGTCTGTCCATTGGATGCCACCTACCATCCCCAAAAATTGAAGGATGTTGGTTTTTTGGTTCATAATAAACACGGTTTGCGCATTTGTCGTGGTCATGAAGGTCACACGGAAGTTCAACATCCGCACATTCACGATGGGGTCTTTAATCCAAGGAGTGAGTCGGTTTTGCAGGGTATCCCGCAATTGCTCATGGGTGTATCCTAAGATTTTGAGTGTTCCGAGTTTCGGAAATTCGATGGTCCCTTCTTCATTTACAATGTAGCCCATTATTCCGCCGCCAACTTGCATTCCGCCCATTTGCATTCCACCGCCTTGTCCGCCACCCATGGGTGCATTGAAGTAGGCGGTGGTTTTATCGTCCAAGCCATACACCATGATGCTTAGCTGATCCCCTCTTTGAATGATGGGTTTGGGCTGTTCCATGCTCGCAGTGTATGTGGTATCCTTGAGACCTTGAAACAAGATTTGGTTTTTGTATCGATAGCAACCGCTTAGGGCAAATGCCAAAAACAGCAAGGTTGCCGTGGTGAAACGGCCAACATGCAACTGCGATCGTTGAAAGTTTTTTAGTTTGTTTGAGTTACTTTTCAGCATGTGACTGATTTTTTCGCAAATCTACGATGAATTCTTTACAATCTGCCATCCACCCATGCGTGGGGCAGAACGGCTTTTACATCGTATAAAACACCCTCCGTTACTTGAAATTCACGGATATCGGTGGCAATAAACTCTTTATGGCTCACGGCCAGAATGACGGCGGCGTAATGTTGTGGTGCGACGCTTAGGTCAGCCCACGAGTTCAATTGAATGTTGTATTCATGCTCCACTTCTTCCGGCTGTGCGTGTGGATCCACCACATCCACATCTATCCCGTAGCTTTGGAGTTCGCGGATCACGTCAATCACTTTTGAGTTGCGCAAATCCGGACAGTTTTCCTTGAAGGTAATGCCCAAGACCAGAACTTTGGCGCCTTTCACCGGTTGGTTTTTGGCAATCATCAATTTCACCACTTTGGAAGCAACAAAAGCGCCCATATTGTCGTTGATGCGACGTCCGCTGTGTATCACCTCAGGGAAGTAGCCCACGCTCTCTGCCTTGCTGGTCAGATAATACGGATCCACTGAGATACAATGTCCGCCCACCAAACCGGGCTTGAATGGAAGGAAATTAAACTTCGTTCCCGCAGCCTCTAACACCTGGGTGGTATCTAGGTTGAGGCGGTCGAAGATGAGAGCCAACTCATTCATAAAGCTGATATTGAGGTCGCGCTGACAGTTTTCTATCACTTTGGCGGCTTCGGCCACTTTGATGCTCGGGGCTTTGTAAGTCCCTGCCGCGATGATGCTTCCGTAGAGTTGATCCACAAAATCGGCGGTGTCTTCTGTACTTCCACTGGTAATCTTGCGAATTTTTGTCAGGGTGCGTTCTTTATCGCCCGGCACAATGCGCTCCGGACTATAGCCACAGAAAAAATCTAGGTTGTATTTGAGTCCGCTGCCTTGTTCAAGCAGAGGCACACAATCCTCCTCGGTGCAACCGGGGTATACGGTGCTTTCGTAAATCACCACATCGCCTTTTTTCAGCACTTGGGCCAACATTTTGCTCGCGCCTTTTAGGGGAGACAGGTCCGGTTTTTTGTGCTGATCGATGGGTGTGGGCACCGTCACGATGTAGACATTGGCTTGGGCCAGATCTGCGGTATTGGATGAGAACTTCAGGTGCGCGCTGCTTGCCAATTGCTCGGCACTCATCTCTTGGGTCAGATCTATGCCTTTGCCCAGCTGCTCAATGCGCGCGGCGTTGATGTCAAATCCCAAGGTGGGATAATGATTGCCAAATTCCACGGCCAGGGGGAGCCCCACATAGCCTTGTCCAATGACAGCAATTTGGGTATGGGTTAAAGAGAAATTCAAGGTGCTATGTTGAAATTATTTAAATCGTGCAAAATTTGGAAACTTTTTTGTGGTTCGATTTGTTCTACTTTACGAGCCTTTATGTTATGGCTCCGCCCTCTCAGTCACATTATCGACCTACGGATTTCCCGGAATGAGATACATCAACCGAAGTCACAAAAATAGTGAAAACCTCCGCGCCTTGTTGCGATTTTCACAAATCAAACCACGCCCTTTGTGAATTATGCAAATGTTAAGGGAAACTTACGGATTCGGCAACAAATAGAGATTCAAGTATTTCGCCTTTGTTGCGCTGAGTTCGCATTGGACAGCGAAACGTTTTTTAGCACCTTCTTGGTAGGCTTGGTATTCTGCGAAATCTAGCGCGGCCATGGCTCGCATGGCCATGGCAAATCCATGGGCAGAATAATCCACCACCACACCAGATTTATCATGCGAAAGGTTCTGCCAAGGGGTATTGGGCCCTACAATGATGGGCACACCGGCAGACAGTGCCTCAGCCATCGCATGGCCGAAATTTTCAGAAATGCTGGTATTGATGGATACATCGGCTTCACCCAAAAATTCTGTAATTTCTCCCAGGGATTTCTCACCCACATATTCCACTTGATGCCGTTTGGGAAGGTCCTTGATTTTTTCTTCAAATGACTGTCGATAGGCCTCGTTCTGACAGCCCCCAATAAAATATCCCTTGGTTGGAAAATTCAGCAATTGCAGTGCTTCCAGCAACAACAGGGGATTTTTCTCCGGGCTAATTCGGCCAACAAACACCCAATGCAGTTCATTGGACTGTTTTTGTCGTTTCGTCTGTTTCACAACCCCGCCCAAATCCCTTGGCACGTTTGGCATTTGGAGGATTTTTGCTTGGTTTACAAACAACTTGATCTCCTCCGTTTCTTGGTCGTTAGTACTATGAAAAACCACATTTTTATAGGCACTAAGGGCTTTCAGCACAAATGAAACCCCGGCCTTCATCGCGCCTTTTTGTTTGAGCGCTTGGGGGGTTAGCATTCCCCGCGGCGATACCACAATTTTCGCTTTTCTGTATCGCTGCGCAACGAGTAGTGGCAATATCGAAAATTTCGGACTCCAGAGTCCTTGCGTATGGATGATATCCGGTTGTAGCATCTGATAGATTTGCATCCACTGCTTCCAACCCAATCGATTGGGGTGCCAATATTGCACTTGGGCCTTCCCTACATTCACCCATGTTTCTTGCGGCACATCCAGCGGTGCTTTTTCGCCATAATCGAACACGCCACAGACCACATAAAACTCGAGATGGGGTTCATCACACAGTAGGTCCACCAAATTCTCAATGCTGGTAATCGGTCCGCCCGCTTTGTGCGCTGGCCTATACCAATCAATGGCAATGAGTATTTTGGTTTGGGGGTTCATGAAAAATGTGTGCTCCAAAATTACATCGCGGTGTTAAGGTTTTCACAAGCCTTTACAAAGATTATGGCTCCAAAGCAGGAAAAGTATTTTAATTTTGGTGCATGTCGTTCCCTTCCCTCCAAACCCTACACCTCTTCAACCGCCTTTGCTTTGGCGGGAGATTGCAGGATTTGGAAAACATGGAGGCGGCCATTTGGAAGGAATATGCGTCTGCAGCAAAACAATTGTTTGGCTCTATCCCCAAGTACGAACCCCTAAAGTCTTATTCTGAGGAGTTCATGGTGGACAAATCGGAATTCGCCCGGGTGGAAGAAAACAGAAAAGTCTATCCCAATTCCTCCGATGAAATCAACCACAATTGGCTCCGTCATGCCGCAGAGATTGCCAATCCCATTCGGGAAAAAGCAGCCCTATTCTGGATGCATTTTATTCCAGTAATCGGCGAGGGTGAAGCCCGTGTGAAGCCATTAATGGAAATTTACCGCAAGTACGCCTTGGGCAAATTGGAAGAGCTATTTTTCGACTTGTTTTTGAACCCCAATTTCATGAGTTTTCTCACCGCAATCAATTCAACCAAGGACAGTCCCAACCAAAATTTGGCCAGGGAATTCATGGAGCTGTTCACGTTGGGCGTGAATCACTACACCGAAAACGACGTGAGAGAATTGGCGCGCTGCTTTGCGGGGTTTGTACAACCGGACGAAAAAATACAAACGCTATCGCTCAAGGCCGAAAACCAAGATTTTGGCGAAAAAACCTTACTGGGTCAACGCAAAGCCTATGATTACACGGAAGCCATTCGTTGGATCATCGCCCAACCCCGAACATCGAAGTATATTGCGAAGCGGGTAATACAATTTTATTTGACCATCGAGCCCAATGACGAAATGGTCGAGGCTTGCGCCGAGGTTTACCGTAACAGTGGACATAATTTCCAAAGTTTGTTGGAATTCATGGTGGGTCAGCCTTGGTTCTATGACACAAAATATATGGGCAACAAGGTAAAAACACCCATCGAATTGTTGTTGCAGTTTCAGCATCAAACGGGTTTGAGAACCTATGGCTTGATGGGTCATTGGCATCTGCAATCTCTTTTGGGACAGTCCTTATTTGCGCCTCCAAGTGTGGGTGGATGGCCCGATGGAAACCAATGGCTGAATGGCAGTGTTTTGGTCAATCGCCTAAGCGTTTTGCTCAATTTGGTGCATATTTCAAACCGGACAGTCCAGAAATCGAGCTTTGCTTATAAGTTACTGAGTTGGACATCTCGCTTCCACCTTAGGTATTTCAGATGGAACATGGATGCCAAATTCAACGAAGATGCTTATCAAACCACACTTGAAAAACAAGGCATCACAGAGGCTTATTGGATGTTGGGAAATCGTTTTGATTCGCTCCAAGAATCCGAAAAAAAATCTTTGCGGTTACGCAAAATTCTAAGACATCCTTATTACCAATATTGTTAACATGGACCGCAGAAAATTCATAAAAACAGGATTGGCCCTGGGCGCTGCGACTTATGCTGCGGGAAGTTTGTTGGAGGGTTGTAATGGTCCTGCATCAGGCGTGCCCAAATACCAAGGGAAGCGATTGGTCTTGATCTCGTTGGATGGCGGCCATGATGGTTTGCATGCCATCGCCCCGAAAAACAATGATATATTGGCCAAATTGCGTCCGAAAATCTATTCGGATACACTGCAGAATGGCATTGCTTTGTCGGTTGCAGGCAACAAAGAATTGCAATTACACAGAAACCTCAAGGCGCTGATGCCTGCCATTGAATCCAACGAATTTCAAATCATTCCCAATGCAGGTTTGCCCATGGACGAATGGAGCGGCTCTCATTTTGTCAGTCAAGATTTCTGGTCGATGGCGGAATACGATGGGAATCGCAATCCAGAGAACGAGCATGGCACGGGCTGGATTGGCCGTCTGCTGTCTCGCCCTCAAATGCATATCAATGATTTCAAAAGAACGGCCATCGCCATGAGCAACCTCACGCCATTGGTATTGCAAGGTCGTGAATTTTCAGGAATATCTTGGCCCGGACTGGAAGCGGCGGAGACCATGAAATCGCAATTGGATGCTTGGATGAACGATATGCAGCCCATGGACCAAAATGGGGTTTATCAGGAAATGGCGGATTTATCACTCGTCTATCGATGGTTGGAAAACTCACCGCCAGAGCCAGGATTTACATCCTCGAATTTGGGACTTCAACTTTCACATGCCGCAGCACTCATTAGGCAAGATATGCCATTCAAAGTGATCAAGTGCACTGAAGGCGGTTTTGACACCCACAATGGTCAACTGGCAAGGCACGAAGAAAGTTACCCGACGCTCTCAAAAAATCTGGCAGCGATGCATGATTTCCTCAAATCGCACGACCTATTGAAACAAACCATGGTTGTTGTTTACAGCGAATTTGGCAGAACGATATACGAAAATTCCGCACTAGGCACTGAGCATGGTACCGCAGGCCCGATGTATGTTTTGGGTGGTGGGGATACATTGGCTCGGTTCACAAACACGCCGTTTCTGTTTGAAACTGAAAAACTTGCGGGAACGGACAACACGGACTACCTAAAACATCAAATTGATTTCCGCGATGTATTCAAAGAAATCCAACACCACTGGCTTGGGGTTTAGCCTCTTTTGTCATTTTTATTCGTCTTCCTGTTTGACGCAATTGAGGAATATTGCAATTACCCTATCTTCGTGTGAGTGAAAATAGGATTGCAGCAATTGTCGGAATGGAAAAGGACTATATGGTGGTTACTGTTGGGAATTTCTGCGAGTATCGGCACGCATGGCTTGCTGGAATCAGAATTTGAAAATGAAATTTTAGAGACCCTCGCAAACAACATCACCTCAAAAACTACGGGGATGTCTGAAGCAGCCATCATCGACACCACAATTCAAGTTTGCTACAATCTACAAGAGCGCAGGTCCCTAGTATTTGATTCCCATATCTTTAAAGCGAGTAAAGCGAATCATTTTCAATCTTCTTTACAGAGTTTTTATATTGGAACAGGGGCCTGCGGATACTACAGCCTTTTTGCAGCCCGCGTGTTTCAACACCTCGGTTACAAACCGAAAATTGTGCAGCAACGCGTAAACGGACGCTGGGGAGCACACATCACCTTGGCGATACCGTCAAAGAAAACGCAAGACCTCATTTTAGTAGATCCATTGTTTCATCACACTTTCAAAGACAGCATGGGAAACTTAAGTACCATCGAAGATGTTCATAGCAACTGGAGCACTTACTACGGCAAAAATTTACCGGCCAACTACAATCCCGCATACAATTACCAGCAGGGTTTCCGACACACCAATTGGGACAAATACGGATTTGTAAGCAGGGCCGTGTATCGTTTTATGACACTGACCATCGGACAAAAAAAGACAGATGCATTAAGTCTCCGAATGTGGATTATTGACCCCTATCGGGTGCAGTCATTTCTGGCTTATTTGATCTCATTGCTTTGTATTGTGATGATTATTCGCCGTTAGGATCATACAATTGACCATTTTTGGTCGCAGGAACTTCCTCTTGTATTTGATTGGATTGTATCACCTCAACAGGGTTGGGTTCATTAAAAAAAAGCACAACGGCGAGATGCGAAAGGATAACCGCGGCGTGTGCAACGAACCACTGCGATCGAATTCGAAATACTTTGGTGATTTTGGCCGATGCGAGGGCACGATAAATCCATAACAAACCGAAGGCAAACAAGTCATACCAAAATGAATACATCAGTTCATCACTCATCATTTTGCGGACTGAAACAATCATGATGACCCCGTAAAGACCCAACCAAAAAAACTGTTTGATACTGCGAAACAGGTCGCGTTTCTTACTACTGCTTCCGCCGCTTGATGTCCTCCTTGAAGAGCGCTTGCCCTGACGAGAATGCGAGGATTTTCTGTTTAAACTTACTGACATTCAGCCTCAAAGATGTAACAAAGCCAATAAAATTTCACCATGTATCGGATAAATTCTATGTGAATGCTCCGTTTCAAGTGATGAGTGTGCTGAAAAATCGAACAGTAATTGTGCCGATAACTATGCATCCAAATTATTTGGACAAAAAAAGCCCCGCAGTTAGCGAGGCTTTTTGGGTTGCGGACTGGACGGGACTCGAACCCGCGACCTCCGCCGTGACAGGGCGGCATTCTAACCAGCTGAACTACCAATCCGTTCTCTTCATTGGGTTGAAATGCTTTTCAGCGCTTGTTTCCCTCAAAAGGACTGCAAAAATAAGGCGAATTTTGCCACAAGGCAAGTATCAGTTGCAAAAAATGCTAAAGAATTTTTCTCCCCTATCACAATCTCTATATTCGCTGTCGGTTTACCCCATTCACATCCCATGCAATCGCACAGTTACCCATCGCTCCAAAAAACCCGCAAGCACCTACTCGCTTTGGCATTGA
>JACCDM011347569.1_pt1 | contig 32486 bp, 30 predicted proteins | sample 7445851 | NCBI WGS metagenome assembly JACCDM01 (sample SAMN15323438, study PRJNA562643) | freshwater metagenome | isolation source: river surface water | place: USA:Blue River Watershed | collected 2017-08-16
GGCATCCAGTCGGTGGTTTTGGTGCCTAAGGGCAAGATTTCTCTAGGCAAGCTTTCTCAGGCTGTGGCTCACAAGTCACAGATTCTGCAGGTCAAGGGCAACTTCGATGACTGCCTAGACCTAGCTCGTGCGCTAAGTGAAAACTATCCGGTTCACCTAGTCAACTCAGTTAACCCAGACCGCATTGAGGGTCAAAAGACCGGCGCGTTTGAGGTCGTTGACTCACTTGGATTCGCGCCAGACTTTCACGTTCTGCCAGTCGGCAACGCTGGAAACTACACCGCTTATTCAAAGGGCTACCAAGAAGACGTTGAGGCGGGCCGCATCAAGGCCATGCCAAAGATGTGGGGCTTTCAGGCTGAGGGTTCAGCGCCGTTCAGCTTCGGCAACCCGGTCAAAAAGCCAGACACCATTGCAACTGCAATTCGCATCGGAAACCCAGCTTCTTATGACCTAGCGTTAGCTGCTCGCGAAGCTTCAGGCGGTCAATTCGGTTATGTCAGCGACCAGGAAATTCTTTGGATGCACCGCTTCTTGTCAAACGAGGTCGGCGTTTTCGTCGAGCCTTCATCGGCAACCGGTGCAGCTGGCCTATTCAAGCACTCAAAGAAGGGCGAGGTTCCGGCCGGCTCAACCATCGTCGTCACCGTCACCGGACACGGTCTAAAAGACCCAATGTGGGCGCTAAAAGACGAGCGCGGCAAAGACATCAAGCCACTTGCGGTAGCAAATCGTGTTGAGGCAGTTGCCGAGCGCCTTGGCCTAACCAAGAAGTAATCATCATGAGTTCAGTAATCGGCAGAAAAGTCACCGTCAAGGTTCCGGCCACTTCGGCCAACCTTGGCCCAGGGTTCGACACCCTTGGTATGGCACTGTCGTATTACGACGAGCTCGAGGTTGAGGCAGTTGCTGGCTCTGGCGCGACTGTTGAGGTTCACGGCGAGGGTCAGGGCGACGTGCCGACCGATGAGTCGAACCTCGTGGTCAAGTCGATTATCTATACCTTCAACAAGTTCAATCAGCCGGTGCCAGCCTTCAAGCTAAAGGCTCACAACATCATTCCTCACGGCCGCGGCATGGGTTCATCCGGTGCTGCTGTTGTTTCTGGCATCGTTGCGGCTCAGGGCCTGCTTTCGGGCATCGTTGAAATGACCCCGGATGACCTGCTCGAGATTGCCACTGAACTTGAAGGCCACCCAGACAACGTGGCCCCGGCGCTATTTGGCGGTCTAACCATCGCCTGGGAGGACGAGTCTGGCCCGCACCACAAGAAGCTTTTCGTTCACCGCGGTGTCGCGCCGCTTGAGCTGGTGCCGAGTTTCAAGATGTCAACCGAACTTGCTCGCTCACTGCAGCCAGAGTCGGTGCCACACAACGACGCCGTCTTCAACGTGTCTCGCTCGGCGCTTCTGATCGCTGCCCTGACCCAGAGTCCAGAGCTTCTGCTTGCTGCCACTGAAGATCGACTTCACCAGGACTACCGTGCCGCCGCCATGCCAGAGACTGACGCACTGGTTCGCCTAATGCGCGAAAACGGTCACGCCGCAGTTGTTTCAGGTGCGGGCCCGTCGGTTTTGGTTTTGGCTAGCGACCCAGTAGAGCGCCTCGAGGCCGTCAAACTTGCTGCCGAAAACTACCCAAACTGGAAGCCACTTTTGCTTGCGGTCGACTTCAAGGGTGCTACTGTAGTAGTGCACCCAAGCGAAGGCGCATAAATCCCAAATCAAACAACTCTCTAGAGTTGCCAGGTTTGAGTCGCGAACTTAGGTGTGTTCACAAATCTCAGCAGAGATTTTCCGCGCGCTCAGAGTGCACGACGGGGGCAGCACAATTCAGGCCACCAATCGATTAAGCCACTGAGTATCTCAAGAAAGTGCAATTACAAAACATGGATGAAATCCAGGAAAACCAGCCGGTTCGCAGAACCCGCCGCGCAGCCACTTCAGCCGCTGCTGCAACCGAAGCTCCAGCTTCAGATTCAACTTCAACCGAGGCGCCAAAGCGCAACACTCGCGCTCGCAAAGCAGCCGACAGTTCAGCTGAAAGCTCAGCACCTGCCGAGTCAAACACTGCAGCTAAAGAGTCGTCGAAGCCAGCCTCAAGCGAAAGCTCAGAAGGTTCAGGCAACAGCGAGAATGGCGAGCGCTCGGAGCGCAGCAACAACCGCAACCGCAACAACCGCAACCGCAATCGCAACCGTAACGGTGGCGAGAACCGCGAGGGCGGCGAGTCAAACGGCGATTCGGCTGAGGGTTCAGAAAACTCAAACCGCGACAACTCAACTCGCGATAACGACCGTGACAACAACCGTCGCGACTTCGAAGACGACCGTCGTGGTGGCCGCGGCCGCAACCGAAACCGCTACCGCGACCGCGACCGTCGCAACGGTGGCCGCGGAGGTCAAGACCGCGACGAGGTCGAGCCAGAGATCTCGCCAGACGACGTTCTAGTTCCGGTTGCCGGAATCCTTGACGTTCTAGACAACTACGCATTCGTTCGCACCAGCGGCTACCTACCTGGTCCAAACGACGTATACGTGTCACTAGGTCAGGTAAAGAAGTACAACCTACGCAAGGGTGACGCCGTTGTCGGCGCCATTCGCCAGCCACGTGAAGGTGAGGGCCAGGGTCGCCAGAAGTTCAACGCAATTGTTCGCGTTGACTCAATCAACGGCCTAACCCTTGAGCAGGCTGGTGCTCGCGTTGAGTTCCAGAAGCTAACCCCGCTCTATCCACAGAGCCGTTTGCGCCTAGAGACTGAGCCAAACAAGCTCAGCACTCGTATCATCGACCTAGTTTCACCAATCGGAAAAGGCCAGCGCGGTCTAATCGTTTCTCCGCCGAAAGCCGGAAAGACCCTGGTGCTTCAGGCCATCGCAAACTCAATCGCAGTAAACAACCCAGAGGTTCACCTAATGGTTGTTTTGGTTGACGAGCGCCCAGAAGAAGTTACCGACATGCAGCGCACTGTCAAGGGTGAGGTCATTGCCTCAACCTTCGACCGCCCAGCCGAAGACCACACCACCGTTGCCGAATTGGCAATCGAGCGCGCAAAGCGTTTGGTTGAGCTTGGTCACGACGTCGTTGTCCTTCTTGACTCAATCACTCGTTTGGGTCGCGCCTACAACCTGAGCGCTCCTGCTTCAGGCCGCATTCTTTCTGGTGGTGTCGATTCATCTGCGCTTTACCCACCAAAGCGTTTCTTCGGTGCTGCTCGCAACATCGAAGACGGCGGCTCGCTAACCATTCTTGCCACCGCTCTTGTCGAGACCGGTTCAAAGATGGACGAGGTTATCTTCGAAGAGTTCAAGGGAACCGGAAACATGGAGCTTCGCCTTTCTCGTCAGCTTGCTGACAAGCGAATCTTCCCTGCGGTAGACGTGAACGCTTCAGGCACCCGCCGCGAAGAGATGCTGATGAGCCCTGACGAAACTAAGATCGTCTGGAAGCTTCGCCGTGCACTTGCTGGTCTTGAGCAGCAGCAGGCGCTTGAGCTTGTGCTTAGCCGTCTAAAAGAGACCTCAAGCAACGTTGAGTTCTTGATGCAGGTTCAAAAGTCAATGCCAGTTCCGACCGGCTCAGACGCGGAGTAATAATTGCTCGATTCGGTCAAGCCTCTTCTCGAGGAATATTCAGCACTTCAGACACAGCTCTCTGACGCTGCAGTTCACGCAAACCCGGCGTTGGCTAAAAAGCTAAACCGTCGCTATGCCGAACTCAGCGCAATTGTCAGCGCATTCAACCAGGTCAACTCGTTGACCGATGATATTGCCGCTGCTCGCGAGCTAGCTAAAGAAGACGAAATGTTCGCCGAAGAAGTGGTCTTGAACGAAGAGAAACTCGAGGCTGCTAACGAAAAGCTTCGTCGCCTTTTGATTCCTCGCGACCCAGATGATGGCCGCGACGTGATCATGGAGATCAAGGCCGGTGAAGGTGGTGCAGAATCTGCACTGTTCGCAGCTGACCTGCTTCGTATGTACATCCAGTACGCCAACTCAAAGGGCTGGAAGACCGAAGTTCTTGATAAGAACGAGTCTGACCTTGGCGGCATCAAAGACATCCAGCTTGCGATTAAGGGCTCAAGCAACGACCCAGCTCAAGGCGTCTATGCACACCTGAAGTATGAGGGTGGAGTGCACCGCGTTCAGCGTGTGCCGGCCACCGAAACTCAGGGCCGCATTCACACCTCAGCAGCCGGCGTTTTGGTTTTTCCTGAAGTTGACGAGCCAGAAGAAGTCGAGATTAGCCAGAACGATCTGCGCATCGATGTTTATCGCTCATCTGGCCCAGGCGGTCAGTCTGTGAACACCACCGACTCGGCAGTTCGAATCACACACTTGCCAACCGGCATTACCGTGGCCATGCAGAACGAAAAGTCACAGTTGCAAAACCGTGAAGCGGCGATGCGCGTTCTTCGTGCCCGCATTCTTGCTGCCCAGCAAGAGGCAATCGAAGCCGAGCAGTCAGCAGCCCGCAAGTCTCAGGTCAAGTCGGTCGACCGCTCCGAGCGAATTCGCACCTACAACTTCCCTGAGAACCGCATTGCCGACCACCGCACCGGATACAAGTCATACAACCTTGATCAGGTCATGGATGGCGCTCTTGAGCCTGTGATTCAGTCTGCAATTCAGGCCGATGAAGAGGCACGCCTAGCCGCACTTTCGGCCGAGAAATAGCCCATGCGCCTTCGCGATCTGGTCGAGCACGCCAGCGCTAAGTTTGCCGAGGCTCAAATCGATTCCGCACAAAATGACGCAGAACTTTTGGCTGCTCACGTGCTTGGGCTAAGCAAGGGCGCCCTGCAGTCGACCATGATTGTCGACACCGAAATCAGTGAACTTGAGGCAGAGCAAATTGCCAACCTGTATGCCCGCCGCATTGCTCGCGAACCGCTGCAGCACATCACCGGCAAGGCTTATTTCAGAAATCTAGAACTATCGGTTGGCCGCGGAGTTTTTATTCCTCGCCCAGAAACCGAGTTTGTCGCGCAGCTTGCTATCGATGCCCTTCGCGCAACCGCAACCGCAGCACCAACCGGCATCGACCTAGGCACCGGCTCGGGTGCCATCGCGTTGGCAATGGCAACTGAGGTGCCGCACGCACGCGTGTTTGCGGTAGAAAAATCAGATGACGCACTGCCGTTCACCAAGGCAAACTTCGACAAATATGCATCCACCGGCGCACAGCTCATTCAGGGTGATCTGGCTGATGCGTTCCACGAACTCGATGGTCAAGTTTCGGTGGTTGCCTCAAACCCGCCATACATTCCAAACGCTGCTATTCCTCGCGATGTAGAGGTCCATCTTTTTGACCCAGCTCTCGCTCTCTATGGCGGCGAAGATGGCCTCGACGTTATCCGTGTGGTTTCAAAAACCGCGGCCAGATTGCTGGTCACCGGGGGAGTGCTCATAATCGAGCACGCCGACTCTCAGTCTGAACAGGTTGTTGAATTACTATTGGCAGATGGGTGGCGTCAAGTGCGCGCCCACCAGGATTTGACCGGTCGAGACCGAGCGGTCTCGGCTCTAAGGTAGGTGTTTTTTGGCGAGAGTATTCGACTGCTCGATCGACACTGACCTGCTAACTGGCATGCGCCTAGCCAAGGTTGCCCTTGGCCGTGGTGAAGTTGTTGTGGTTCCGACTGACACCGTTTATGGCATTGCTGGCGATGCATTTAATCCCAAAGCTGTTGAAAAGCTATTGGCAACCAAGGGCCGCGGGCGCCAGTCTCCGCCGCCGGTTCTCATTGGCAATCTAAACGCTCTTTATGCACTTGCCGAAACGGTTCCTGATGTAGCCAAGCGCCTTGCCGAAACCTTTTGGCCCGGCGCTTTGACCATGATTCTGCGCTCTCAGCCATCGCTCTCATGGGATCTTGGTGAAACCAAGGGCACCGTTGCGTTGCGAATGCCAGATCACAAAATTGCCCTAGCCCTGCTCGAAGAGGTTGGCCCACTTGCTGTCTCAAGCGCCAATCTAACCGGCGAGCCAGCAGCCGTCACCTGCCAGCAGGCGGTCGCATATTTCGACACTGCCGTGGCGACCTATCTGGATGGTGGCGCTAGCCCCAAGGGTGAGGCTTCAACAATTCTTGACCTGACCGATATCGTCGACTCGGTCGATGCTGAAGGCAACATTGTCACCACTGGCAAAATCAAAATCGTTCGCCAGGGTGCGCTTTCGGCTAAGAAAATTGAATCGGTTGCAAAAGAGCTGCTCGAATCGAGTGCTGACTAAAAAATGCGCGCCTACCTTTTGATGATGCTGGTTTCAGCGCTGGTGACTTTTGTTGGCACCTACGCGACTCTAAAACTGGCTCACAAATATCAGCTTTATCCGCGCATTCGTGCGCGCGATGTGCACAAGCGCCCAACCCCGCGTCTGGGCGGCATTGCGATGTATGTCGGTTTCCTATCGACTCTCGGGGTTGCCGGTTTGCTCGGTTGGTTTAGAAGCGTCTTTGCCGAACCAGCCCAGATCCTGGCGATTTTGGCTGCCGCAACTCTGATCACCATCATCGGCGTTTTAGACGACCTGTATGACCTTGACTGGACTCTGAAGCTAGCCGGTCAGTTTGGCGTTGCCGGAATCCTGGCTTGGCAAGGCGTGCAAATTATGTCTCTGCCGATTGCCGGAATCACTATTGGCAGCCTGGGTATCTCATTCGTCGTCACCGTTTTCTTGACCGTACTGGTGATGAACGCGGTGAATTTCATCGACGGACTCGACGGCCTAGTCTCTGGTGTGGTGCTGATCGGCACCGGTGTCTTCTTTGCCTACAGCTATTTCTTGGCTCAGCAAACCTCGCCAACTAACTACTTCAACTTGGCCTCGCTGCTGTCTTCGATTGTGATCGGTATGTGCGTTGGTTTCTTGCCGTTCAACTGGCACCCAGCCAAAATTTTCATGGGCGACACCGGAGCACTGCTGCTCGGTTTGCTGATGGCAACCACCGCACTAACGGTTACCGGTCAGATTGATCCAACCCTGGTTTCTAAAAACGATCTAGTGCCAGCGTTCTTGCCGCTGTTGTTGCCGCTGGCAATCCTGGTTTTGCCGCTGCTCGATTTCAGCATGGCCGTGCTTCGACGCCTGCGCGCCGGAAAGTCTCCGTTTAGCGCCGACCGTCAGCACATCCATCACCGCCTGCAAGACTTTGGCCACTCACACCTTGGCTCGGTAGTGGTTTTCTATCTCTGGACAGCACTAATCTCTGGGTTCTGCATCATGTTTTTCTTTATGCCGCCTGAATCGGTCTATTCGATCACAGCAGTGGCACTTGTTTTGGTTCTGGGCTACACAATTTGGCCACTGCTTCGCAAACTTAGAAAGGCCTCAAATGGCTAGGGCAACCACTTCAAAAGAACTGTTTCGCAAGGTGCTGATTCAGAGTGCATTCTTGACCGCATCAATTGCGTTACTGAGCTCAATCTTGGGCGTTCTGTTGGCGGGCCAGCCTGGCTTGGTTTCGGGCTTGATCGGCGCCAGTATGACCCTGATTTTTAGCTCACTAACAGTGCTATCAGTTTGGTTCGGTGGCCGACTTTCACTTGGCGGATTCTTCGGTGTCGTGCTCGGTGGCTGGGTGCTGAAGCTGATTATTTTCATCGCGATTGTGGCCATGCTCAAAGGTGCCGAATTCATCAATGGCCCGGTTTTGTTTTTTTCACTGGTGGCGTCAATTCTGTCGACTTTGACCCTCGAAGCGCTTACAGTTTTGCGTTCGCGCATCCCAACAATTGAAAACTAAATAATTCAACAAAAATTTTTTAGCCAACCTATGTATTTATTGGTTTTCAGGCGAATTTTTGCTGTTAGAGTATCCGTAAGTGTTTGTGAATAAACACCCAAAACCCGCTGTAAATCGCCGCAAGGTTTAGCCTTGCCCCGAAACAGGAGTTCACTCTGTTTACTAAAGCTCTGAATCTGCTAGCCGTAGCAGCCAGCACCGAAGAGTCGGGCAGCGGTTTCCACGCTCCTTCAATCATGGAGTTCTATCCAGAGATTGTTGCTTTCGAGGGCACCCCATTTGCACTAAACCGAATCATGTTGATTCGTCTTTTGATCCTCACCGTGTTGGTTGTTTTGTTCTTCCTTTGGTCACGCTCATTTGCTCGTGCAAACAAAACCGGCAACCACGTTCCATCACGCTTCCAGTTGATGGGTGAAATCTCACTGAATTTTGTTCGCAAGTCAATCGCTCACGATCAGCTTGGCGAAAGAGACGGCGACCGTTTCTTGCCGTTGCTAACTACCATCTTCTTCGTGACCCTCGGCATGAACATCACCGGCATCATCCCGGGTCTAAACATCGCCGGCACCTCAGTTATCGGTTTGCCAATCGTTATGGCTGTTGCCGCTTATGTGACCTTCATCTATGCCGGAATCAAGAAGCACGGTGGCCACTTCTTCACCGCCGCACTTTTCCCAGCGGGCGTTCCAAAGCCGTTCTACGCTTTGGTCACTCCAATTGAGTTGCTGTCAACCTTCATTCTTCGTCCGGTTACTCTGGCTCTTCGTTTGACCATGAACATGATCGCTGGCCACTTGTTGCTAGTTCTTTGCTTCTCGGCAACCCAGTTCTTCTTGTTCAACGCCGACGGCTTCTTCAAACTGTTCGGTGCCGGAACATTCGTTTTTGGTTTTGCATTCACCCTGTTCGAAATCCTGGTGGCTTTCCTTCAGGCATACGTTTTTACTCTGCTGACCACGGTCTACATTCAGTTGGCCTTGGCAGACGAGCACTAAGAGCTGGCAACCGTCAGTTCTAAACCCACGGAAGGAAATACAAAGTGGACGTAACTAACATCGCCGAACTAAGCGGCAACCTAGCAGTAGTTGGCTATGGCCTAGCAGCAGTTGGCCCAGGCATTGGTGTAGGTCTAGTTGTTTCAAAGACCATCGAGTCAATCGCTCGTCAGCCAGAACTAGCTGCAAAGCTTCAGGTCACCATGTGGCTTGGTATCGCATTCACCGAAGCGCTAGCGCTAATCGGTCTTGCAACCCCATTCATCTTCGGTTAATCAGTCAGGAACTAACCCCATGATTATTAGGATTCTCGCGAACGCAGCAGAGGGCGAGGCAGCGCCAAACCCTCTAATTCCTGCGTCGTACGATCTCCTTTGGTCTTCGGTTGTCTTTGTAATCCTGCTGGCTTTCTTCTGGTTCAAGGTTCTGCCTAACTTCAAGAAGACTCTTGATGCACGCACCGAGGCGATCGAGGGTCGCCTTGAGGCTGCCGAAAAGGCTCAGGCTGAAGCAGCTGCCAAGACCGCAAACATCGAAGCCGAACAGGCCGAGGCTCGCGCCGAAGCTGCCAAGATCCGCGAAGAAGCACGTGCCGAAGGCGCAGCTATCCTTGCTGAACTTAAAGAGCAGGCTTCAGCAGAAGCAGCGCGTCTAACCGCAGCAGCAAAGTCTCAAATCGAGGCCGAGCGCCAGGCAGCACTTATCTCACTTCGTGCCGAAGTTGGCTCACTAGCAATCGACCTAGCGTCGAGTGTTGTTGGCGCCAGCCTAAAGAACGAAAAAGTTGCAACCGGCGTCGTCGACCAGTTCCTAGCTGAGCTAGAGGCTGGCGAGAAGGCAGGCAAGAAGAAGTAATGGCAAGTTCAACCAGGCAGTCACTAGCTGCGGCAAAGCAGGCTCTAGAGCCAAAACTGGCCAAGGCAGACATCAAGTTCGCTGAAGAAATCTTCGCAATCGGCGCAGCCGTTGCAGATTCAGCTCAGCTACGCAGCATTCTCTCCGATCCTTCCGCTGAGGCGAATGCCAAGTCGGGCGCAATCAAGGCCGTTTTCGGCAAGAGCGTCTCGGCAGCAACTCTTGAATTTGCGACCAGCCTGGTTGCACTTCGCTGGTCAACCGGCCAAGACCTTGTTGGTGCTTTTGAGCAGTTAGGTGTCTATGCGGTTGCATCGATCGCCAGCCGCGCAAAGAACCTAGGTCAGGTTGAGTCAGAGCTGTTTGCTTTCCAGCAGGCAGTTGACTCAGACGCCGAACTTCAGTTTGCACTTGCCGACAAGCGCGCAAGCGAAGACGCAAAGGTCGCTCTTGTCGCAGCCCTAATCGGCAAGAAGACCTCATCTGAGGGTGCAGTTCTGATTCGCCGCGCAGTGCTTAGCGCTCGTCGTCGTCGCGTTTCAGTTGTTCTCGAGCAGTTCGGCAAGCAGGTTTCTGCTTTTGCCGAACGCCAGATCGCAACCGTCACTGTGGCTAGCGAGATCAGCACCAAGCAGCTAGAACGCCTAGAGGCAGCACTTGCCAAGACTTATGGCCAGAGCCTCAAGCTAAACGTCGAAATCGACCCAAGCATCCTGGGTGGTGTCAAGGTTCAGATCGATGGCGAGATTATTGACGGCAGCCTAAGCAGCCGCCTAAACAACGCAAAACTTCAGCTGGCATAACAGCTAAACCAAGACCAAGCGGGGTTCGCCCCAGAAGCAAAGGATAAGAGATGGCAGATCTGAAAATCAGCCCGAACGAGATTCGCGACGCTCTAAAAGACTTCGTTAAGTCTTATGAGCCAGCTAAGGCTTCGCGCACTGAGGTGGGTCACGTAATCGACGCCGGCGACGGTATCGCACACGTTGAAGGCCTTCCAGGCGCAATGGCTAACGAGCTACTGAAGTTTGCTGATGGCACTCTTGGTCTAGCTCTAAACCTTGACGAGCGCGAGATCGGTACCGTTATCCTCGGAAACTTTGAGGGCATCGAAGAGGGCATGGAAGTTCACCGCACCGGTGAAGTACTTTCTGTTCCAGTCGGTGACAAGTTCCTAGGTCGCGTTGTTGACCCACTGGGCAACCCAATCGACGGTCTGGGCGACATCAAGGCAGAAGGTCGTCGTGCACTAGAGCTCCAGGCTCCAGGCGTTATGGCCCGCAAGTCAGTTCACGAGCCACTTCAGACCGGAATTAAGGCAATCGACGCCATGATCCCAGTTGGTCGTGGTCAGCGTCAGCTAATCATTGGTGACCGCCAGACCGGAAAGACCGCAATTGCGATCGACACCATCATCAACCAGAAGGCCAACTGGGAATCTGGCGATGTAAACAAGCAGGTTCGATGCATCTATGTTGCAATCGGTCAAAAGGGTTCAACCATCGCAGGTGTTAAGGGTGCTCTTGAGGCAGCCGGCGCAATGGAATACACCACCATCGTTGCTTCACCAGCATCAGACCCAGCTGGTTTCAAGTACCTAGCTCCATACACCGGTTCTGCAATTGGTCAGCACTGGATGTACGGCGGCAAGCACGTCCTCATCTTTTTCGATGACTTGTCAAAGCAGGCCGAGGCATACCGTGCCGTTTCACTTCTTCTGCGTCGCCCACCAGGCCGCGAGGCTTACCCAGGTGACGTTTTCTACCTACACTCACGTTTGCTAGAGCGTTGCGCCAAGCTAAACGACGAGCTAGGTGGCGGTTCGATGACTGGTCTTCCAATCATTGAGACCAAGGCAAACGACGTTTCTGCATACATTCCGACCAACGTGATTTCGATCACCGACGGCCAGATCTTCTTGCAGTCAGACCTATTCAACTCAAACCAGCGCCCAGCTATCGACGTAGGTATCTCGGTTTCACGTGTTGGTGGTGCAGCTCAGGTTAAGGGCATCAAGAAGGTTTCAGGAACCCTGAAGCTAGAGCTTGCTCAGTACCGCTCACTAGAGGCATTCGCAATGTTTGCATCAGACCTAGACGCAGCGTCACGCCAGCAGCTAGCTCGCGGTGCCCGCCTAATGGAGTTGCTAAAGCAGCCTCAGTACTCTCCATACCCAGTTGAAGAGCAGACTGTTTCAGTTTGGGCCGGAACCACCGGAAAGCTTGACGAGGTTCCAGTTGAAGACGTATTGCGTTTCGAGGCAGAACTTCTAGAGCACCTGCGTCGCAACACCAAGATCTTGACCACCATTCGCGAGACCAACAACCTCGAGAACGACACTGTGGCAGAGCTAGAGAAGGCAGTTGCAAAGTTCAAGAAGGGCTTCGCAACCAGCGCCGGAACCGCATTGGCATCTTCAGAGGGCGCTAGCGCGCTTGACGAAGAAGACGTCAACCAAGAGAAGATCGTCAAGCAGAAGCGCAAGAAGTAAGCGCTTCGCTAACACTTCAATTGACTAGCCATTTCGAGAATTAGAAAGCGAGGAGAAAAGCATGGGAGCACAGCTTCGTGTCTACAGACAGAAAATTAAGTCTGCACAGACCACCAAGAAGATCACGCGCGCCATGGAGTTGATCTCTGCATCGCGAATCTACAAAGCTCAGCAGCGCGTAGCAGCATCGACCCCCTATTCTCGTGCGGTAACTCGCGCAGTTTCAGCGGTAGCTACCTACTCAAACGTCGACCACCCACTAACCACCGAGCCAGCACGCATTGATCGCGCTGCAGTGGTTATCTTTACCTCAGACCGCGGTCTTGCCGGTGCGTTTTCATCAAACGTACTCAAAGAGGCTGAGCAGCTAACCGCGCTGCTAAAGGAACAGGGCAAAGAGGTTGTCTACTACCTAGTTGGTCGCAAGGCAGTTGGTTACTTCAACTTCCGTCGTCGTGAGTCTGTTCGCAACTGGATCGGTGGAACTGACCTTCCGCAGTTCGACGTAGCAAAAGAGATTTCAGACGCAGTTGTTTCAGCTTTCAACACTGACTACGCAGACGGTGGCGTAGACGAGATTCACTTGGTCTACAACCGCTTCGTATCGATGATTGCCCAGGTTCCAGAAGTCACTCGCTTGCTTCCTCTTGAGGTTGTAGAAGGTGTCGAAGCGCCAGCTGAGAACGAAGTTTTCCCGCTTTACGAATTCGAGCCAGATGCCGGCAAGGTGCTTGACGCATTGCTACCGGTATACATCGAAAGCCGCATCTTCAACGCAATGTTGATGTCGGCAGCATCAGAGCACGCAGCTCGTCAAAAGGCAATGAAGTCAGCTACTGACAACGCCGACAAGCTGATCAAGACCTACACGAGACTAAGCAACGCAGCTCGTCAGTCAGAAATTACGCAACAGATTTCCGAAATCGTTGGTGGAGCAGACGCACTGGTCTCTACCGGTGACGAAGACTAAGAGAAAGAAAGAGACATGGCCGAGACTACAAAGAAGCCTGCTGCTCCTAAGAAGCCAGCCGCTAAGGCGCCAGCTGCTGCAAAGCCTGCAGCAAAGAAGGCACCTGCCGCCGGCACCGGACGCATCGCACGCGTTAATGGTCCAGTTGTTGACATCGAGTTCCCACACGATGCCATCCCAGAGATCTACAACGCGCTGACCACTGTCATCGATCTAAACGGTGAGCAGACCGTGCTAACCCTTGAGGTTGCTCAGCACCTTGGTGACGACCTAGTTCGTGCCATTGCGCTAAAACCAACCGATGGTTTGGTTCGCGGCGGTGCCGTTAGCGACACCGGCGCTCCAATCTCAGTTCCAGTTGGCGACGTCACCAAGGGCAAGGTTTTCAACGTTGTCGGTGAAGTTCTAAACGCCAAGAAGGGCGAGACCATCAAGGTCACCGAGACCTGGCCAATTCACCGCCAGCCTCCTGCGTTCGATCAGCTTGAGTCAAAGACTCAGATGTTCGAGACCGGAATCAAGTCAATCGACCTTCTGACCCCTTATGTTCAGGGTGGAAAGATTGGTCTATTCGGCGGTGCGGGTGTTGGTAAGACCGTTCTTATCCAAGAGATGATCTACCGCGTAGCTGAAGACCACGATGGTGTGTCAGTATTTGCCGGTGTTGGTGAGCGTACTCGTGAGGGCAACGACCTGATCGACGAAATGACCGAGTCAGGCGTTATCGACAAGACTGCCCTGGTGTTCGGCCAGATGGATGAGCCACCAGGCACCCGTCTTCGCGTTGCACTTTCAGCTCTGACCATGGCGGAATACTTCCGCGATGTTCAGAAGCAAGACGTGCTTTTGTTCATTGACAACATCTTCCGCTTTACTCAGGCTGGTTCAGAGGTTTCGACCCTTCTAGGTCGCATGCCTTCAGCCGTGGGTTACCAGCCGAACCTAGCTGACGAAATGGGTCTGCTACAGGAGCGCATTACCTCGACTCGTGGTCACTCAATTACCTCGCTTCAGGCAATTTACGTTCCAGCTGACGACTACACCGACCCAGCTCCGGCAACTACCTTTGCCCACCTAGATGCGACTACCGAGCTTTCTCGTGAAATTGCTTCTAAGGGTCTATACCCAGCGATTGACCCGCTAACCTCAACCTCTCGCATTCTTGACCCTCGCTACATCAGCGCTGATCACTATGCGACCGCTGTTCGAGTCAAGGCAATCCTTCAGAAGAACAAGGAACTTCAGGAAATCATCGCCATCCTTGGTGTTGAAGAACTTTCTGAAGAAGACAAGGTAACCGTTTCACGCGCGCGTCGTATCCAGCAGTTCTTGTCTCAGAACACCTACATGGCTGAGAAGTTCACCGGTGTTAAGGGTTCAACCGTTCCGCTAAAGGACACCATCGAGGGCTTCGCAGCTATCGCAAACGGTGACCTAGACCACGTGGCAGAGCAGGCGTTCTTCAACGTCGGTGGCCTAGACATGGTTATGGCTAACTGGGAGCGCATCCAGAAAGAAACTGGTAAGTAAGAATGTCGAAAACCTTGCGCGTAGAGCTAGTCGCAGCAGATCAGGCCGTTTGGTCAGGCGAGGCCAAAATGGTCGTTGCCAAGACCATCGAAGGCGAGATCGGTTTGTTGGCTGGCCACGAGCCAATGTTGGCAATCTTGGCCGAGGGCGAAGTTCGCATCACCCTTGCCGACGGTGGCTCGCTAAAGGCTAACGCGCAAGACGGATTCTTGTCAGTTGAGCACGACGTTGTCACCGTAGTGGCTCGTCACGCAGCACTGATCTAAAGTTCTAAATAAAAAACCCGGCCCTAGTGGCCGGGTTTTTTATTTTCGAAAGATTGCTTATCAGTTCAGGCGTTGGGCACCCACTTGACGTCACCGCCGTGCGTGAGATTTGCTGTGCGAGCTAAAACGAATAGGTAGTCGCTGAGGCGATTTAGATATTTGGCGGCGTATAGGTTGACTCCACCGGCGGCATTGCCTTTCTTTGAAGGCTCGAGTCCGAAAGTCTCAATGGCATGCCAGGTTGCTCGTTCGGCTCGGCGAACAACGGTTCTGGTCAGATGCACGCCCGCAGCCAAACTTGATCCGGCAGGAATTATGAAGCTATCCAGCTTGTCGAGTTTGGCGTTAAGGCGGTCGATCTCTGCTTCTAATGCGTCAATGTGAGCTTGCTCGATGCGGATCGGCTGATACGCATAGGTCTCAGCTAGTGGGGTGGACAAGTCAGCGCCCAGGTCAAAGAGTTGATTCTGAATTCTGCGAACAAAGCCTAAAGTCTGTTCATCAAATTCACTTTGGTGATGCGACATCGCATAACCCAATGCGCTATTTGCCTCATCAACGTCGGCATATGCTTCGATTCGTGCATCGGTTTTTCTGACGCGACTCAAGTCACTCAGGCCCGTCAGGCCTTCGTCGCCGGTGCGGGTATAGATTTTCGTCAATTTGACCATGCGGCAAGTTTAAGCTTTAGGTGTGCTGTTCCTAATTCCACCTTCAGAGACCAAGGTCGCAGGTGGAACCGGCGACAGCGGTTTTCTGCAAAAACTCACGTTTGATTCACTTGCTCCGGCTCGCAGGACTGTTCTAGCTTCGGTCGTTAAGGCGGCTGATGCAGAAGTTGACCTTGATGGGGGAGTGCTGCCGGCTATTGAGCGATATAGTGGCACTCTTTATTCGGCTATTCATGGGCGTGGCCTCAAGGGCACCCCTACGGCAAACAATTCGCTGGACGCTAAGCAAATTGCCAGAGCTTCAAAAAGCGTTTTTATTCAGTCAGCACTCTTTGGCTTGATATCAGCAGCCGACCCAATTCCGAGCTACAAAATTTCACCGACCAAAAAGCTTGGGGTGCTTAGCCTAAAGAAGCACTGGCAAGAGGCCCACGAACCCTTATGGGCGAATCTCAGCGATCGGCTAATTATTGACCTTCGCTCCAAGGCATACGCTGACCTAGCTCCGATTGGCGCCGGCAGCAACATCTTTTCGGTCGATGTCTTTTATCGATCCGAGCAGGGCCAGCTTTCACAGATGAATCACTTCAACAAGAAAGCAAAAGGGCAGCTGGTTCGGGCAGCATTGCTAGCTAAAACTGCGCCTAAGAGCATCAAAGACCTGACCAGAGCAGCTGCTGGCGTTGGCCTTGAGTTGATTCAAGATGGGCAGAAGCTAACCCTGATCACGCGTCAGGCTACGTAGCTAATACTTTCGTGATCTAGCAGCCACTTCTTGGTCGGGATTCCGGCCCCGGCCGAGAAGCCGGTGACTGTGCCGCTTGATCCGAGCACTCGATGGCAGCCGGTCAAAATTGGAACCGGATTGGCGCCAACGGCTGCGCCCACAGCTCTTGAAGCTTGCGGCTTGCCAATGGCTTTTGCGATTTGCCCATAGCTCAGCACTTCGCCAAAGGGAATCTCTGAAACCATTTTCCAGACGGCAGCCTGAAAGGCAGTGCCAGTCATTTTTATTGGCACGTCAAAATCGGTTCTTTTGCCCGAGAAATATTGTTTGAGTTGTTTCTCGGCAGTGGCGAGAACCTTAGACCGCCCAACCGCTGGCCGGCCAGTTTCGGTAATTTCTAAATGCACAACCTGCTCGCTTTGGCTATAGATAGTGACCACTCCGATGGGGGATTCGAATGAATGCGCAGCATCGAATGCAAATTGTTTTATTGAATGTTCTGTCATGCCTAAAACCTATGGATATTGAGCCTTAAGCCTAAAAGACCCGAGCTATCATGGGGATAACTCGGATCTTTTAGGGCTAAAGCGTTAGAAAAGCTTGGCTGCCTTGGTCAAGCTTGAGCGAAGGATGCCCTCAAGCTCGTCGAACTCCGCCTGCCCAATGGTCAGTGGAGGAGCCAGCTGAACCACAGGGTCGCCACGGTCGTCTGAACGACAGTAGAGACCAGCGTTATACATGTCGGTCGACAAGAAGCCGCGCAGTAGCTTCTCGGCTTCGTCGTCATTGAAAGTTTCTTTGGTAGCGCGATCTTTGACCAACTCAATCGCAAAGAAATAACCCTCGCCGCGAACGTCACCAACGATGTCGATATCCTTCAGCTTTTCGAGCGTCTTTCGGAATGCCGCGGTGTTGCGCTGAACGTTACCAACCAAATCCTCTTCATCAAATATGTCTAGATTTTCAAGGGCAACCGCACAGGCAACCGGGTGGCCACCATAGGTGTATCCGTGCGGGAAGATGTTGGTGCCCTTCTTGAATGGCTCGAACAACTTCTCGGCAAGCATCAATGCGCCCAGTGGCTGGTAGGCCGAGGTCATGCCCTTGGCGCAGACCAACATGTCTGGCTCAAAGTCATACATCTCTGAGGCGAACATGGTGCCCACGCGACCAAAACCATCGATGGTTTCGTCGGCGACAATCAGAACGTCATACTTGTCGCAAATCTCGCGAACGCGCTTGAAATATGATTTCGGTGCCGTGAAGCAACCACCCGAGTTTTGAACTGGCTCCAAGAAGAACGCTGCAACGGTGTCTGGGTCTTCAAACAGGATCATTTCTTCAACGCGGTCAGCAGCCCACTTTGCAAACGCTTCTTCGTTCTCGAATTCATCCTGCGCGCGATACCAGTTGGTGTTTGGCACGCGGAAAGTAGACGGAACCAAAGGCTCGAAAGCCTTTTTCATTGATGGGATGCCGGTAAGCGAAAGTGCACCGTGCGAGGTGCCGTGATAGGCAACTGCGCGGGTCAACACCTTGTGCTTGGTTGGCTTGCCGATCATCTTGAAATACTGCTTGGCAAGCTTCCAGGCGGTCTCATTTGCTTCGCCACCGCCAGTGGTGAAGAACACGCGAGAAAGGCTCTTTGGGGCGTAGGAAAGCAAACGCTCAGCAAGCTCAATTCCTGGTGCGTGGGTGTTTGACCAAAGTGGAAAATAATCGAGCTGTTTCATCTGCTTTGCAGCAGCCTCAGCAAGTCTGGCGCGACCGTGGCCGGCGTTTACCGAGAACAGGCTCGAGATTCCGTCGAAATACTTCTTGCCATTTTGGTCCCAGAAGTGGTGACCGTCGGCGCGAGTAATCATCGGGATTTCGTGACCGTCAAACTGACTGTGACGGGTGAAATGCATGAACAGGTTGTCTTTAGCAGCCTGCTGCAGCATCTTGTTGGTTACTTCTGTTCCCGCTTTGCGAGCATCCAGAAGTGGGGTTTTGCTTTCTGCTTTCTTTCGATCCCAGATAGCCATTGGTATCACTCTTTACATTTTGTTTTGTCGAGAAAGGCATCTGCCTTTCCAGTGTTGCCTGAGGTTCTAACGAGTTCCCCAGTTGTAGAACTGCTTGTGCAACTTCAAGTACACGAAGGTTTCGGTACTTGTCACTCCGGGCAGTGTCCGGATTTTTGAATTGAGCAAAGCAATGAGATCGTCATCGTTCTCACAGATCACTTCAACCAAAATGTCAAAACTTCCGGCGGTTAGAACCACATAGTCAACCGCGTCTAGGTCGGCGAGCAGATCGGCTAGCTCACGGGTGTCGCCACCGCAGCGAATGCCAATCATGGCTTGTCGATAAAAACCAAGCTGCATCGGGTCGGTTACGGCAACCACCTGCATTACGCCTGATTCGTTTAGTTTTTGCACTCGCTGGCGGATTGCAGCTTCGCTTAGCCCAACCACCTTGCCGATTTCGGCATACGATTTGCGACCATCGTGCTGCAGCTGCTCGATGATGGCTTTTGAAACGTCATCCAACTGACTGTGTTTTGTGCGAGCAACCCTAGACATACCTCGATTTTGTCAGTGAAAATTCCTTTTTACAAATGAATCCGCACCTGTTTTGACATTTTTGCTACTGATTTGATAACAATTCGACATTTTTGGTTCAATATCCGCAGAATAATTATCAAAGTAGAATCTGAAACAACACGGCGGTCATCCAGGCTAGCCGCGACTCAAAGGAGAGGCCAAGTGGCAGTTCGCGAACTCAAAAACTTCATCAATGGTGAATACGTATCCGCTTCAAGTGGAGAGACCAGCGACGTTATCAATCCGGCTAATGGTCAGGTTTACGCCAAAGCGCCGGTCTCAAACAACGCCGATGTTGATGCGGCCTATAAGTCAGCGCAGACCGCATTCGAAGAGTGGAGCAACTTCACTCCGGGCGAGCGTCAGTTAGCTCTATTTAGAATTGCCGACGCGCTTGAAGCGCGCGCAGAAGAGGCTGCCGATGTTGAGTCAGAAAACACCGGAAAACCTCGAAGCACACTTGTCGAATATGAAATGGCGCCTTCGGTAGACCAGATTCGTTTCTTTGCTGGTGCGGCCAGAAACCTCGAGGGTCGCGCAACCGCAGAATATGCTCGCGACCACACATCTTCTATTCGCCGCGAACCTATTGGTGTGGTTGGCCAGGTGACCCCGTGGAACTATCCACTAAACATGGCGGTATGGAAGTTCGCGCCGGCAATCGCGGCCGGAAACACTGTGGTTCTGAAGCCCTCGGACACCACGCCAGCATCAACACTGCTTTTGGCTGAGATCGCTGCTGAGTTCCTGCCGAAGGGTGTCTTCAACGTCGTAGCCGGCAACCGCGACACCGGTCGCGCCATGATTGAAAACTCGATTCCACAGATGGTATCAATTACCGGTTCGGTGCGAGCCGGAATGGAGGTCGCAAAATCTGCCGCGAGCGACCTAAAGCGAGTTCACCTTGAGCTCGGCGGCAAGGCTCCGGTAATAGTTTGTGTCGATGCCGACCTGCAAAAAGCTGCGGCACAGATTGCCATCGCCGGTTATTTCAATGCCGGTCAAGACTGCACTGCGGCTACCAGAATTTTGGTTCACGAATCGGTGCACGATGACTTTGTTGCAATCCTCAAGTCAGAGGTTGCAGCCAATTCAACAACCGGTGACCCATCTCGCGAAGACATTCTGTTCGGCCCAGTCAACAACGCCAGTCAGCTAGAGCGCGTTCACGGTTTTATTGATCGCTTGCCTAGTCACGCCAATGTTGAACTGGGTGGTTCGATCATTCCTGGCTCAGGCTATTTCCATGAGGCCACCATCTTGACCGGCCTGCAGCAAAAGGATGAGCACATTCAAAGTGAAATCTTTGGCCCGGTCGTGACGGTTCAAAAATTCAGCACGGATGAAGAGGCACTGCGCTGGGCCAACGATGTTCAATATGGTTTGGCTTCATCGGTATGGACTCAAAATCACACCCGCGCAATGCGATTCTCAAAGGCACTCAATTTTGGATGCGTTTGGATCAACACCCACATTCCGTTGGCAGCCGAAATGCCTCACGGTGGCTTCCGTCACTCGGGATACGGCAAGGACCTTTCGCAATACGGCTTTGAGGACTACACCCGCATCAAGCACGTGATGAGCTACATAGGGGAGTAAGTCAGCCAACAAGTCGCGGTTTTTCCACAGGCTTGAATTACAGCGCAGATCGCAACTCATCCTCATTCACTATTTGTGAGTGCAGCTAATTTGGGTTTTACCTTCTTTGATTTTCGGCTCCTACATGGGCTTATCCAGCGGTTCATGGCTTTTGCTCGCAATGTCGCTGGGCTCGGGCATGCTCGCGCTGGTGAGCGCACGAGTTCGCTATTTTCAGCAGGTTGACTTCAGTCAACCAATCGAATTTTTTGAAAATCGTTTCTGGGTAGGGTCAAAAAAGCTGCCTCTACTGCGCTTCTTTTGGCGCCGTGAATGGAATCAACATTTCTATCGCTATTTCGAACTAACTAAAGCGACGCAAAACCCCGGACAGCCGTTGGGTGAACGGCCAGAATTCGCAGATCCCGGTCCGCTATCGGCACTGCTCGGATACTCGAACTTTTTGCCCCTGATTGCTTCTTTTGAGAGGCACGGTGCTCATCTTTTGATTATCGGGCCGACCGGCAGCGGCAAGAGTGTGTTGCTAAAGCAGATTGCCGCATCTCTCGCCAGTGGGTCTGCATCGGCTGAAGCCAGCTTTGTGTTCATCGACTTCAAAGGCAACGCAACCTTTGCCCATCTGGCCGGAACGCGCGTTTTGCTAGCCGCTTCTGACCTCGACCTTGACTCCGCCAAGTCGGCGTTGGGTCGGATTGCTCTAGAGATAAACCATCGAGAAGGCTTATTAAGCAAACTGGGCCTCTCAAACTTTCAAGCTGCTCAACTGTCAGGCCATCGCCTACCCGCACTGTTCATCTTCATTGACGAGCTAGGGGCCCTTTTAAAAGCATGCAATAACTCGGCTGCGATTCTTGAGTCTGTGGCCAGCAAGGGTCGCAGTCTGGGCATTTTTATCGTTGCCGCGAATCAAACGACGCTGGGCATCCCTCGCACTATTCAGCTGAACCTTCGTCAACGAATTGCCTTGGCGGGGGCTGATCCGCTCGAGCTGCATCAACTTGGATTCAAAGCCCGACTGCCCGACGCAAACCGACCGCAGCAAAACCTTCTTTTTGGCTCATGGATAAATGCTGTTGGCGAGAGCCAGCAGTTCACATTTCATTCAGATTTCGATTTAGAAAAAACATTTATCAATCGTCATTTTTCGGGCTGAATGGCTTTTCTTTTGTGGCAGTATTTTCCTTGATGCGCATGGGTGCGTCTTCGGTTGGGTTACTTGGGCTTTTGCCCCTCAATTAAGGAGTCACGGCAATGAATAAGCCAGTTCCAGAAGAATCAATGACACAGCAGCTGCTAGACATGGCTAAGCGCCATCAGATGACTCGTCGTGCAGCGCTAGCTGGCGCCGGCGCCACTGCAGCAGCCTTAACGCTGGCGGCTTGTGCCCCAGCAGGCCAGTCGGGATCAGGCCTTACTGCCGCTGAAGACCTATCTGAATCAGAAAAAGTCGTTGTTTGGGATAACTGGATTGGCTACATTGACGAAGGTCAGAACACCATCAAGTCGTTCACTGAGCAGACCGGCATTGCTGTCACTTACAACGATGACGTTCCCGGAAACTCGGATTACTACAACGCAGCTCAAAAAGAATTTGCTGCCGGCAAAGACATTGGCGCTGACACTGTCTGTCTAACCGACTGGATGGACGCACAGCTAATCGACGCTGGCTATCTTCAGCAGCTAAACCTAGAGAACATTCCGAACCACATGAACATGAGTGCCGCGCACTTGAACCTTGCGTTTGACCCAAAGCGCGAATACACCGTTCCGTACATGTCATTCATGACTGTTGTTGCATACAACAAGAAGCTATACAAAGAGCTAACCGGCAAGGATGCACCTTCGGGCGTGGCTGACCTTTGGGACCCAGCCCTTAAGGGACAGGTTGTCGTTCTTAGCGAATTCCGCGAAACCATCGGACTAATGCTGATCGCCAAGGGCGTCGACATCACCAAGGTCACCGAAGAGCAATACCTAGAAGCGGTGGCCGAACTAGAAGGTCACGTTGCCAGTGGTCAGATTTACACCAAGGACCAGGATTACATCACCGCGTTTGATCAGGGCAACGCTGTTGCCGGCTTGGTTTGGTCTGGTGACCTCGAGTGGGGTGACGACTATGGCTATGTGATTGACCCTGCCGGTGCAACCATTAACACTGATTCATTCATCGTGCCAATGGGTTCAAGCCACAAGACCAACGTAGAAAAGTTGATCAACCACTATTACGACAAGCAGACTGCTGCTGACCTAATTCTTGGTGGCGTTGTTTATGTTTCACCGGTAGACGGAATTCAGGAGCTAGTTGCCGCAGAAGACCCAGATCTAGCATCTAATGAATTGATTTTCCCGTCAGCCGAGCTTCAGTCAAAGCTTCAGCACTTCAGAAGCCTCAGCTTCGAAGAGCACACCGCTTACAGTGACGCTTTTAACAAAGCTGTAGGTCTGTAGGTCGTCCGCTTTGAGCAAAAACGGCGCGGATCTAGACCTAGTTGGAATTAAAAAGGAATTCCCTGGATTCACTGCAGTTCACGATTTAGACCTGCACATTCCTGCTGGTCAATTCTTTGCATTGCTTGGTCCATCTGGCTGCGGAAAAACGACAACCCTTCGTTTGGTTGCCGGCCTTGATGAGCCAACCGAAGGAAAGATCCTTTTGGGCGGCAAAGACATCACCAGCACCAAGCCTCACGAGCGTCCGGTCAACACTGTGTTCCAGAGTTATGCTCTGTTTCCACACATGTCAATCCTCGAGAATGTTGCCTTTGGGCTTCGCCAACGAAAAGTTGCCGAGCCGATTGCCAAGGCAACTGATGCGCTAAAAATGGTTCAGCTTGAGCACCTGGCTGCTCGCAAGCCTCAGCAGCTATCAGGTGGTCAGCAGCAACGCGTCGCCCTAGCTCGCGCCCTGGTCAATCGTCCGTCGCTGCTGCTTCTAGATGAGCCGCTTGGTGCGCTAGACCTCAAGCTACGTCGCGAAATGCAGATTGAGCTAAAGGCAATTCAGGTCGAGGTCGGCCTCACTTTCTTGCATGTGACCCACGACCAAGAAGAAGCCATGGACATGGCCGACACTGTGGCGGTTATGAACAAGGGTCAGATTGAGCAGATGGGTGCCCCTGAAGCTCTCTACGATCGCCCTAAGACTGCTTTCGTGGCTAAGTTCCTTGGGCAGTCAAACCTATTCACTGGTGACGTGGTCGAAGAAAACGCCAGCTCAGTGAGCATCGATGTTTCGGGCGTCAAACTCACCGTGCCAAAGGCTCGAGCCGAAAAAACCTCTGGTCGAATTTCAATCGGCGTACGCCCAGAAAAGGCCTTCTTTCACGAAGAAGAGCCGCAGCTTGGGTCAGAGCACAACCTAATCGGCCCGGGTGAAATTATCGACATCCGCTTCACCGGCGTGAGCAACCAGTATCAAATCGAAATTCCAAATTTTGGTGAGGTGACTGTTTTTGCGCAAAACATCGGAAAGAGCCCAGTCACCGAGGTTGGTGCAAAGGTTTGGGTCAGCTGGAAAGTGGATCACACCTTTGGCTTGAGCGACATTCCAGAGGCATAAAGTGGCCATCGCTTCGATCACTCGCGCCAATAAAGACGCCAAGAGCCGAGTAACCTACTCGCGTGTTGGTCTAATTTTGGTTGCTCCGGCGTTGGCATATCTCGGCCTTTTTTTCATCACACCATTTGTGCTTTTGATCATGACCTCTCTTGGCCAACAAAGCACAAGTGGCCTAAACCAGACATTCAGCTTCGGCCTAAATTTCGCGAACTATCTTCCGCTAGTCACTGACAACCTCGAAAACGTACTCCGCTCTTTTGGCTATGCGCTTATCGCATCCATCGGCGCATTGCTGATTGGATATCCGCTGGCATATTTCATCGGCGTAAAAATGCGTCACCGCCCAATGCTTCAGCGAATGCTTATCACTCTGGTTATCGCACCATTCTTTATTAGCTTTTTGCTTCGCACTCTGGCTTGGTCGCAGATTTTCTCTAACAGCGGGCCATTACTTGGCTTTCTTCAGGATGTCGGAATCATGGGCAGCGGAGATCGCTTGCTTGGCACTCCATTCGCCGTGGTCTTTGGTTTGATCTATAACTTTGTTCCGTTCATGACTCTGCCTCTTTATACAACGCTTGAGAAACTCGACATTCGATATCTTGAAGCAGGCTCAGATCTGTATGCGAGCCCAAGCAGGGTTTTCACCAAGGTCACCCTTCCGCTATCGATGCCGGGTGTGATTTCGGGCACACTACTGACCTTCATTCCGATGGCAGGTGACTACGTCAACGCGAGCAAAAACTACCTCGGTGGCGCTCAAACCTCGATGCTCGGAAACATCATCGAAGCCGAATATAAGAACTTCAACTATCCGGTTGCGTCGGCGCTTTCCGTCGGCCTGATGGCATTGATCCTCATCTTGATCACGCTCTATGTGCGCAAAGTCGGAAGCGAGGATCTGCTTTGAAAAACATAAATCTGGGCCGCAATTCACTGGCCGTTTATGCAACTTTGGCAATCACGTTCCTGATGATTCCAATCGTCTATACGATTGCTTTTTCATTCAATGATTCGGGCCGCTCAAACGCCAGCTGGGTCGGTTTCACGTTTGATAAGTGGCTAAATGTATGTGCCGACCAAGGCGTGTGTGCTGCAGTTTCAAACTCGATCCTGGTGGGAGTTATTTCGACTGTTTTGGCGACTGCTATCGGCACCGCCGCAGCAATTGCTCTGGTGCGCTATCGCTTTAGATTCAGAAGTGCGGTAAACCTGCTGGTCTTCTTGCCTCTGGCCACGCCTGAAATCATCATGGGTTCTGGTTTGGCTGCTCAGTTCTTTAACTTCGGCATCGATCGTGGACTCACCACTGTAATTGCAGCCCACGTGCTGTTCTGCTTGAGTTTTGTGGTCGTTACCGTCAAAGCTCGCGTTCAGATTCTTGATCCGGTGCTAGAAGAAGCCGGCCGAGATCTTTATGCAACTCCATCAAAGGTTTTCTTCAAGATCACCTTGCCAATCTTGATGCCGGGAATCCTTGCGGCTGCTTTGCTTTCGTTCGCACTTAGCTTCGATGACTTCATCGTCACCTATTTCAACTCAGGTCCGGTGCAAACTTTCCCACTCTTTATCTACAGCCAAACCAAGGGCGTTCCAGCCGAAGCAAACGTAGTGAGCTCCGCGGTGTTCATTTTGGCCATCGCAATCGTGCTCACGGTGCAAGTTCGAGCTTCACTGCGCAACGCCAAGCTCAAGAAATTGGCTAAGTAACTCTAGGCAAAAAGAAAACCGGTCGAATTTTCGACCGGTTTTCTTTTTCAATCTTTAGAGAGTTGCGATCTTTTCTTCTAGCACGTTTAGTGCGTCAGCTAGAAGCTCGTTGCTGATAGCCAGCGGCGGCAAGAATCGAATCACGTTATAGAAAGCGCCGGCGTTCAAAATGAACACACCGTTAGCGTGGGCGTGAGCAACCACTGCATCAACTGCAGCCTTATTTGGGTTCAAGGTGCCAGGCTCAACGAACTCAATAGCTAACATCGCACCACGGCCACGAACATCGCCGATTACCGGATACTTAGCCTTCAGCTCTTCTAGGCGAGGTCGCAAGAACTCTTCAATCTCAAGAGCGCGCTCGATAACTCCGCCAGCCTCAATCTGCTTTAGTACCGAAACTGCCGCAGCCGCTGAAACAGGGTTTCCACCGAAAGTTCCGCCTAATCCTCCCGGGTGTGAGGCATCCATAACCTCTGCGCGGCCAGTAACTGCAGAAATCGGCATACCGCCGGCGATGCCCTTGGCGATGGTCATTAGGTCAGGCTCGAAGCCCTCTTCCCAGTCGCTAGCGAACCACTTGCCAGTTCGGGCGATACCTGACTGAACCTCATCAGCAACCATAAGCACGCCATTTGCGCGAGCCCACTGACTCAGGGTGCGCAAGAATCCAGGGGCAGGAACAATAAAGCCACCCTCACCCTGAATTGGCTCAATCACCAAAGCCGCGAGGTCTTCAACGCCAACGCGCTTTTCGATGTAATTAATCGAACGCTGTGCCGCTTCTTCGCCGGTCATGCCAGCTGGGTCGCGATACGGGTATGACATCGGAACGTGCTGAATGCTTGCAGCAGTTGGGCCAAAGCCGTTGCCATACGGCGCATTCTTGAAGTTCATCGAGAAGGTCAAGTTAGTGCGGCCGTGGTAGGCGTGGTCGAAAACCACAATGCCGTTCTTGCGGGTTGCCTTGCGGGCAATCTTGACCGCGTTTTCAACGGCCTCGGCGCCAGAGTTGAACAGCACGGACTTCTTGGCAAAGTTGCCTGGCATGCGGCGGTTCAGAATTTCGCAAACCTCGACATACTGCTCGTATGGGGTTGCGGTGAAAAGAGTGTGGGTCAGTTGGGCGACCTGGTTTTGAACGGCTTCAACAACACCTGCGTTGGTGTGGCCGATGGTGGTAACACCGATGCCTGAACCAAGGTCAATGATCTGGTTGCCGTCCGCATCTAGCAAGATCGCACCGCTTGCTTTTTCGATGTAAGCCGGTAGTGCGGCACCCGCTCCGGCAGACACTGCAGCCTTGCGTCGTTCATGCAGAGCAATTGATTTTGGACCGGGGATTGATGTGACAACTTTGCGCTCTTGCGCGATTGAAAACTCGCTCATGGCACAAGTCTAAGCCTCGACTTTCTGCAGTGGCACACCCAAGCAAAAATACTCAGCAGATGGCAAGATTGAGCCATGCGTCGCGTTATCGTTCTGGGTTCAACCGGTTCAATTGGCACCCAGGCACTTGATGTCATCCGGGCCAATCCTGATCGGTTTGAATTGGTGGCAATTGCTGCCGGCCAAAACGCTGAACTGCTCGAAGCGCAGCGATCAGAATTTCACCTAGAGGCCCCATTTGCGGTCTTAGGCGCTGAAGCTGCCACTCGGATTATCGAAGAAGTTGACGCCGATGTTGTGATTAACGGCATCACCGGATCAATTGGCCTAGCACCAACGCTGGCTACGCTGCGAAGCAATAAAACCCTTGCGCTCGCTAATAAAGAATCACTTATCGTCGGCGGAAAGCTAGTCACTGATTTAGCCAAGCCGGGCCAAATCGTTCCAGTGGATAGCGAACACTCTGCGTTAGCACAATGTCTTATGGGCGGTTCAGCCAATGAGGTTCGCAAATTGATACTCACTGCTTCGGGTGGTCCATTTAGGGGCTTTACCCGAGAGCAACTCGAGAAGGTCACACCAGCACAAGCACTTGCGCATCCGACCTGGGTGATGGGCCGGGTGGTCACCACCAACTCGGCCACGCTGGTGAACAAAGGTCTTGAGCTAATCGAAGCGCACCTGCTGTTTGGCATCCCATTCGATCGCATCGATGTCACTGTTCATCCTCAATCCGTGGTGCACTCGATGGTTGAATTCGTCGACGGTTCGGTTTTGGCTCAATGCTCACCGCCGAACATGAAGTTGCCTATTGCTCTGGGAATGTCTTGGCCAGAGCGGGTTCCCAATGTCGCTCTTGCATGCGACTGGACAAAGGCTTCAACCTGGAATTTTGAACCGCTAGATGAGTCAGTGTTCGGAGCGGTTCGACTCGCTCGAGAGGTCGGCACAGCCGGCAAGACGTATCCTGCGGTATACAACGCAGCCAATGAGCAGGCGGTCGACGCATTCCACAACGGAAAAATCGGCTTTAACCAAATTGTCGAGGTTATTCAACGCGTTGTCGATGCCCACCAGCCGGAGGGCGAACTTAGCCTGGAAGCGGTCTTGTTCGCTGAAAAATGGGCTCGCGACCGGGCCGATGCCCAGATGGCTACCGCCTGCTGAGCGCATTGCCAGCAAAATGTCAGCGGTCAGGCTTAACCTTTAGCTATGAATGAAACCCTTCTCTATCTTCTGGGCATCGTTCTCTTGCTGGCCGGAGTCGGGTTCTCAATTGGCTGGCATGAGTTAGGTCACCTGATTCCCGCAAAGCTTTTCGGTGTCCGCGTTATGCAATACATGATTGGCTTCGGGCCAACTGTTTTCTCAAAGAAAATCGGTGAAACCGAATACGGCGTCAAGCTAATTCCTCTCGGCGGCTACATCTCAATGATTGGCATGTTTTTGCCGGCCAAGGCAAATTCGCGACCGCCGAAGTCATGGCAAACCAAGGGCTTGTTCGGGTTCTTCAGGTCGATGATTGCCGATGCTCGACCAAATGTCGACTCAATGTCAGCCGACGAAGCTAAGCGCCAATTCCACCGACTTAACCCGCTAAAGCGCATGATCATCATGTTTGGCGGCCCTTTCATGAACCTGATTTTGGGTTTCCTCCTGTTGTCGATCGCACTCTCGGGTATTGGTGTCTATGGGGCGTCTAATCGCATTCAAGATGTCATGCAGTGTGTTCCTGTCTCAGGTTCTGCCCAAGAGTGCGAGGTCGCAAACAGTGTCGAGAGCCCAGCAAAAATTGCCGGTTTGCAAGCAAACGACCTCGTAATCGCCGTAAATTCCAATCCAGTGAACAGCTGGCCAGAAGCCAAGGCGCTTATAGTTTCCGCCAAAACTAAAACTCAAACACTCACGATTTCACGCGATTCAAAAACCATAGATCTGCAAATCACTCCGGTCGTGTTGAGCGAACCGATCCTCGATGCGGCTGGCAATGTCAGAATTCAGCCGGGGCCATTCATTGGCGTTTCGTTGGCAAATGAAATCATTCACCTTCCGCTTTCTGAGGTCGCCAGCCTCTCTGCTCAAAACGTGAGCAGCGTGTTTTCAATGCTTGGCAACCTGCCAACAGACATTTCTAAAGCAGTAAATGCAACGATTTCCGGCCAAGAGCGTTCGACAGACGGTCCTATATCTATCGTTGGCTTGTCGAATTTAGCCGGAGAAGTTGCGGCGGCTCCAAATGCAGATCTCAGCGCCAAAATAGCCAACGGCTTGCTCATGCTGGCATCACTGAATTTCGCGTTATTTGCCTTCAACATGATTCCGCTGTTACCTCTTGACGGCGGGCATATCGCAAGCGCAATTTATGAATCAATCAAGCGCGGTGCTTTTAGGTTGTTGGGCAAGAAAGACCCGGGTCCAGTCGATACCGCCCTCCTGGTGCCTGTCACCTGGCTGGTGTTCATCCTGCTTTTTGCTCTCAGCATCGTTTTGATTGCAACTGACCTCGTGAATCCAGTTTCGCTCGGTTCTTAGTCGTCAGATCGGTTGCAAATATCTGACGCGGCGGGGGTTAACACTCGCGCTCGGAATGCTCAATGTCACTTGGCTGTTTATGCTTGAGGCAGCGATTAGTTAGTCAAAAGGATCAATAAGTGCCTGCAATCAATTTGGGACTACCAAAGACCCCACCGCCAACCCTGGCTCCGCGCCGAAAGACGCGCCAGATTATGGTGGGCAAAGTTGCGGTAGGTGGCGACGCACCAATCTCGGTGCAGTCAATGTGCACCACTCCAACCACAGACGTAAACGCAACTCTTCAGCAGATTGCCGAACTAACCGCATCGGGTTGTGACATCGTTCGAGTGGCAGTTCCGAGCCAAGATGACGCCGATCGTCTGCCGCTAATCGCAAGAAAATCTCAAATTCCAATCATCGCCGACATCCACTTTCAGCCAAAGTATGTTTTTCAGGCTATTGATGCCGGTTGCGGTGCGGTTCGCGTGAACCCAGGAAACATCCGCCAGTTTGATGACAAGGTTGGCGAAATCGCCAAAGCAGCTAAAGATGCTGGAGTGTCTATTCGAATCGGCGTCAATGCGGGATCACTAGACCCACGACTTCTTCAGAAATATGGCAAGGCAACCCCTGAGGCCCTGGTCGAGTCGGCGGTCTGGGAGGCCAGCCTTTTCGAAGAGCACGATTTTCACGATTTCAAAATTTCTGTAAAGCACAACGACCCGGTGGTCATGGTTCGCGCCTATGAGCTACTGGCCGAACGAGGGGATTGGCCGCTTCACCTGGGAGTTACCGAGGCCGGCCCGGCTTTCCAGGGAACCATCAAGTCTTCAGTAGCGTTCGGTGCATTGCTTTCAAAGGGAATCGGCGACACCATTCGTGTTTCGCTTTCAGCACCACCGGTTGAAGAAATCAAGGTCGGCTCACAAATTCTTGAATCACTCAATCTGCGACCTCGCAAGCTAGAAATCGTTAGTTGCCCAAGTTGTGGTCGAGCACAGGTAGATGTCTACACTCTGGCGAATGAAGTCACTGCCGGGCTAGAAAAGCTGACAGTCCCGTTGCGCGTTGCGGTCATGGGTTGCGTTGTTAACGGGCCGGGTGAAGCTCGCGAAGCAGACCTTGGTGTCGCATCGGGCAATGGCAAAGGGCAAATCTTTGTCAAGGGCGAAGTCATCAAGACTGTTCCTGAGAGTGAAATCGTGGCAACCCTCATTGAAGAGGCAAACCGTCTAGCGGCTGAGATGGATCCCGCTTTGGTTGGCAGCCCGCAGGTTCTAGTCGCCGAAAAATAGTCATTGCGCCAAGTAACATAGAGCGCATGCCTATTCGCCTTTCAAGTCTTTTTCTGCGCACGCTTCGCGAAGACCCAGCCGACGCTGAGGTCGACAGCCATAAGCTTCTAATTCGCGCTGGATACATTCGTCGTGCGGCCCCCGGTGTCTATACCTGGTTGCCAATCGGACTTGCCGTAAAGGCGAAAATCGAGCAGGTAATTCGCGAAGAAATGGCTGCTGCCGGCGCGCAAGAGGTCTTCTTCCCAGCTTTGCTTCCGCGTGAACCATACGAAGCAACCAACCGCTGGACCGAATATGGCGACAATCTATTCCGCCTGCAAGACCGTAAAAAAACTGACTACCTGCTGGCGCCAACTCATGAAGAGATGTTCACGCTGCTGGTTAAAGATCTTTTCAACAGCTACAAGGACCTTCCTGTCTGTCTGTATCAAATTCAGAACAAATATCGCGATGAGGCCCGCCCTCGCGCCGGCTTGCTTCGTGGTCGCGAGTTTGTAATGAAAGATGCCTACAGCTTCGACCTCACCGATGAGGGCCTAGCCAAGGCTTATCAGGCTCAGCGCGATGCCTACGAGCGTATTTTCACTCGCCTCGGCGTTGACTACGTGATTGTTAAGGCTGATGCCGGAGCCATGGGCGGAAGCGCCTCTGAAGAATTCCTGTCACCAAGCCCAATCGGCGAAGACACATTCGTGCGCTCGCCAGGTGGCTATGCCGCGAACGTTGAAGCTGTGGCTACGGTTGCACCAGCAGAAATCGAGATTTCCGGTCAGCCTGCTGCCGTTGTGCACCCTTCACCAAACACCCCAACTATTGCTTTGCTGGTCGACTTAGCAAACCGCGATGTGCCACGCACTGACGGGCGCCAGTGGACGGCTGCTGACACCCTAAAGATTGTTGTTCTTGCCCTCACCTCACCAGAAGGAAAGCGCTCGCTTGTGGCTGTTGGCGTTCCGGGTGACCGCGAAGTTGATGCCAAGCGCGCCGAGGCTGCATTCTCGCCTAACGAGGTCGAGCCGGCTACCGAAGAAGACTTCAAAGCAAATCCTGAGCTAGTCAAGGGCTACATCGGCCCAGTAAAAGCTGGCCAGGGTGCAGTGCTCGGACTAGACGGCACCAGCAAAATCAAGCTTCTGCTAGACCCACGTGTGGTCAACGGCACAGCCTGGATTACCGGCGCAAACGAAGATCAGAAGCACGTATTTGATCTTGTTAAGGGCCGCGATTTTGATGGAGACGGCATCGTCGACATTGCTGAAGTGCGCGAGGGTGACCTTGCTCCTGACGGCTCAGGCGCCCTTACGCTCGCCCGAGGCATCGAGATCGGCCACGTTTTCCAGCTTGGTCGCAAGTATGCCGAAGCTCTTGAACTGAAGGTTCTTGACGAAAATGGCAAACTGCAGGTGGTCACAATGGGCTCATACGGAATCGGTGTTACTCGACTCGTTGCTGTTTTGGCTGAGGCAAACCATGACGACAAAGGCCTGATTTGGCCAGAAGCAGTTTCGCCAGCCGATGTTTATGTGGTTGCAGCCGGAAAAGACGATTCAGTATTTGAAGCAGCCGAGAAAC
>JACCDM010056924.1_pt1 | contig 32392 bp, 36 predicted proteins | sample 7445851 | NCBI WGS metagenome assembly JACCDM01 (sample SAMN15323438, study PRJNA562643) | freshwater metagenome | isolation source: river surface water | place: USA:Blue River Watershed | collected 2017-08-16
AATCGTCCTGCGCCAGATTGGGAAGTTGAAGCGCAGACCGATGCTGTTCGTGCAGGGCTAGCCCGTACTGGTTTTGGCGAAACTTCTGAAGCGCTCTTTCTCAATAGCGGATTTACATATTCATCGGCTCAAGAAGCGCTCGATTCATTTACCGATGAGACCGATCACTTCCTTTACAGTCGTTTCCATAATCCCACTGTGGCAATGTTTGAGAAGCGCTTGGCTGCACTTGAAGGCGCTGAATATTGTGTTGCCTTCGGCTCTGGAATGGCCGCCGTCTTTGCATCTCTTGCATGCATCGTTGAATCCGGCGATCACATCGTTGCATCTGCAGCGATGTTTAGTTCATGTCATGTCATCATTACTGAAATTCTTCCCAAGTGGGGCGTTACTTACGAACTAGTTAAGGCGAACGATCTTGAGGCTTGGCAAGCTGCCTTATCAAAGCCAGTAAAGGCTGTATTTATCGAGACTCCAAGTAACCCATTAATGGAGATCACCGATATCCGTGCCGTAAGCGACCTTGCACATAAGGTTGGCGCAACTGTGATTGTCGATAACGTGATGGCATCACCCGGACTGCAGCGCCCACTCGAACTCGGTGCAGATGTCGTAATGTATTCAGCCACCAAACATATCGACGGCCAAGGCCGCGTTCTTGCTGGCGCCCTTCTCGGATCTTTCTCTTACATCCACGAGAAGTTACTTCCATTCTCTCGCCACACTGGTCCTTCACTGAGCGCATTTAATGCATGGGTCCTACTCAAGTCACTCGAAACTTTGGATTTACGTGTCGAGCGAATGAACTCCAATGCGCAAAAGATTGCAGAATTCCTTGAGGCTCACCCATCAATCAAGAGCGTTCGCTATCCAGGACTTGCATCTCATCCTGATGCAGCTGTGATTAAAAAGCAGATGACTGGTGGCGGAACGACTATCGGGATTGAATTTAATGGCTCTCAGAAGGATGCTTTCAAATTTATGGATTCGCTCCGCATCATTGATATCTCGAACAATCTGGGCGATAGCAAAACATTGATTACACATCCTGCTTCCACAACACATCGACGTCTTTCGACAGAGGTACAAGCAGGAATGGGGATCACGCCATCCGTGCTTCGTCTATCTGTGGGGCTTGAGCATGTAAACGATTTGATTAAGGATATTGATCAAGCGCTCAAGAGCTGAGCTATAACAAGCAGGGCCGAAAGTGCAGTCAGGTAGGTAATTGACCAGTGGAATATTCCGCCGGCGACCTTGTTGTAATTATCTGAATTCTCTTTTAGAGCAAAGAGCTGGAAGGTGAAGATCGCTCCTAGAGCAACTGTCGCCATCAGTGCCCAGACCGGTAATTCCGCTAATTGAATCAGAGCGGTTGAGCAAATAACCATTGCAATGGTGTGAAACCACATCTGACCGATGACATTTGCGCGCGTTGCAACAGATGGCAACATCGGAATTCCTGCAGCTGAATAATCATCTTTGTATTTGATTGCTAGCGCCCAGAAATGTGGTGGTGTCCAGAAGAAGATCACCATAAAGAAAGCGACGGGAACGAATGAAAGGGAATTTGTCACCGCTGCCCAACCGATAAGAACTGGCATACAACCGGCAGCTCCACCCCAGACAATATTCTGCGAAGTATTTGGTTTGAGTGCGATCGTGTAGATCAATACGTAATAAGCGATTGCAATTGCGGTAAGAATTGTGGCGAGCGTTGTTGTAAAGAGATAGAAAATAATCAGCGAAATCAATCCGATTGCAAAGGCAAAGATGGTTGCTTGAGTGCGACTCACAGCGCCAGTGACTAGAGGGCGCTTTGCAGTGCGCTTCATCAACTTATCTCGCTCGCTCTCAATCACCATATTGAATGCGTTGGCAGATCCAGCTGCGAGAGTGCCTCCAATGAGGGTCCAAGCGAGCAGGCTTAGCGATGGGAATCCGCGCTCGGCCAAGACGACCGCTGGGATTGTGGTGATAACCAAAAGCTCGACGACCCTGAGCTTCATCAGGTCTATATAGGCGCGAATGGTCGACACACGCGTAGCCTATCTGCGATTAGCAGGTTACTTCACGCCAGTTCTCAGCCCTTTCTCAGAGATAAACCTTACTTTTTAGCCATGAGAAACCAACCAGAACCACAGAAGCCAGAATGGTTTGAACTCCTCGATGGCGATGCGCCATCGGCTCAGGTAGCTAAGGTCGACAAGAAGCTTCCAATATTTGCTGCAGTGGTTATCGGTGCAGCCCTTCTCTCTGGCACCGTCTTCGCTGGCGCCAATAGCGGCGGCCAAGAGAGCGCAGTAGCGGCTACAAACCAGATTGAGAATTCAACAGGTGCTTCAGGTGCGACCAGCGCAACAGTTGGGGCGGTCTCAGGTACAACATCGGAGGCTCTTCAACCTTCCAATGATTCAACTCTTCAAAATGGATCGATTCAAAATCCAACGGTCAGCGGAGTCAAGCCACCCAGAGGTGGTGGAGACGATGATGACGATGATGACGATTATGATGACGACCATGAAGAAGACGATGATCATCGCCGCGAGCGTCGCGATCACGACGAGCACTAATTAATTTGTAACAGTAACCGAATCGCTTACAGGGGTTAGTGGTAGAAGCACTGGCAATAACGGAGTAGCAATCTTTCCTAAGATTCGATCCACGGTTGCGCGTACCTTCTTAGTCACGGTGTAACTCTTGCTGTGACGATCTGCAATCACGACGAAGATGTAATGATTGTTGCCAGATTCAACAAACCCTGCAAGGTTGGTTGTTCCATTGAGGGTGCCGGTCTTCGCGCGAACAAGTCCGACCGCCCCTGGTGCAGTCTCTAAGAATCTATTCTGTAGCGTTCCTGAGACTCCCCCAACTGGAAGACCATCTACCAGAGGCGCAAACTTTGGATCGTGGTAAATCACAAAGAGAAGTTGAGAGACCTGCTTAGCGGTCATCCGATTCTGCTTCGATAGACCGCTTGCATCTTTGACTACAAGATTCTTTGTATCAATTTTCATCCCGGTAAGCAGCGTTTTAAATGTTTTCGCTACGCCGGCATCATCGAGAGTATTTCCAGCGGCCACAGCCGCTAAGCGGGCTATGCGCTCTGCTAAGAGATTATCGCTCCAGACCAGGGTCCAATCGACGATTTTCTGAAGCGTTGGGGAGGTCGAGCCGAGAATATATTGGCTCGATTTGTTGACCGCTTGTTGCGCAGTCAAGCGCTTAAGGGTGATTGATGGAGCACGGCTCTGCAAGAACTTTTTAATGTGGGCGACATCTTGTGAATAGAGATTGCTGTAGTAGATGACAGCACCAACAGTGGAACCAGAATTAATCTCTTTGATTGTGCTCAGCGCGTTGTATTCGATGCGCTGAAGGGAAGTCCGAGACATTTTTTCTGCAACTTTATTGTCGTAGCTGATCCATGGATCAAGTGATCCTTGGATCACAACTGACTGGCTATCAACACCTGCCCAGAGCGATGTCGTGTAACTATCTGCTGGAGAGAGATATGTGTAGGCAGCCGCCGCAGAAACTAACTTAATAACTGATGCAGGTTTACGAGGAGAATTGGCATTCGATTCAAAGACAACTTCACCAGTTTTCTCATCAACAACAATCACCGAGGGATCAGCAAGAGTCGGCGTTGATGCTAATTGCGAGAAAACTTTAGAGACGAGTGGAGAGTCGGCTGCATGTGCAGGTATTTGCGATACGCCTAAGAGCACCGCAACTAGCCACGCAATTGTCGAACTTCTCTTAAACGTCATCGAAAATTTAAATGCTCACTGCAATGATGATGTTAAGGACTGTGAGCCCAAGCATGGATCCCCAGACCCAGGTTTTGACTGATTCCTTCTTTACATTGGCATAACCCAGGAAGAGGATTGCAGTAAGAACGAGGCTCTTTACGCCAATCTTTGCATGGTTGAGTTCTTCATCGGGATTAGCCTGGCTCCAGAATCCAACCATCACTATTCCTGCGACAAGTGCGAGAAGTCCGGCGTGAGTAATGCCAGGGCTTAACTTTCGGGGGCTCTTCTGTACTTGCGACAAGAGCAGACCGAGGATTCCTAGGATGCTGACGATATGAATACCGAGTGCGATGTTAAATGCTGTCTTCATGTCTCCTAGTTTAGAGTGCACCTATGGAAATAAAGACACCGGCAGAGATCGGACCCGGTGAATTCTTTCCGGTAGTCGGCGTTGGCCCTCACCCCCAGCCATGGCCAACTGGCGATCAATATGACCCTGAGCTTCTTGCCAATGGCGATCGCAGAAATGTCTTAGACCACTATCGCTATTGGAGCGTTGCAGCCATTGTTGCTGACCTCAATACCAAGCGACATAAATTACAGATTGCTATTGAAAATTGGCAGCATGATCTCAATATTGGATCTGTTGTGCGAACCGCCAATGCATTTAATGTAAGTGCAGTTCACATTGTCGGAAAGCGAGATTGGAATAAGCGCGGTGCCATGGTGACAGACCGCTATCTCACTGTGATTCATCATCCAACAATCGCTGACTTTGCTCAATGGTGTGCTGATAATTCACTTCCGATTATCGGCATCGATAATGTCCCAACTTCTCGCAATCTTGAGGGATCGGCGCTACCTGAAAGTTGTGTACTTCTCTTTGGGCAAGAAGGCGCTGGAATGTCAGATGAGGGAATCGCAGTATGTGAAGTTCTTTATGCGATTGAGCAATATGGTTCGACACGATCTATGAATGCCTCTGCCGCAGGCGCTATTGCGATGTACCACTGGGCTTTGCAGCACCTACCAAGGAAGAGCTAACGCTTTAATCTAGTTGAGCGCTTCTTTCACCGAAGCTAGACGTCGTTCAATTTCATTTGCCTCTTCAATTCGCCCTAATTGGCGCATGACTTCAGCCATCTTTGTCTCAATCTCAATGATGAATTCAAAATCTTTGGCATCTTCATCAGCAGTAATTTGAAGTACGTTATCGAGGGTAGAGAGCCCATCTTCTAGCTTTCCCAATAAAATCTCTGCGCGACCAAATTCATAGAGTGCAAATGTTTCACGTCGGTGATCATGCCCTGTTTCAAATACATCGATCGCCTTTTGAGCAGCAGCGAGCGCTTTCTCGCCATCTCCGAGCTCGTTGTAGCAAGATGCAATCTTCTGATCGCAACGAGCAATATGGAGTACTTCTTTCTCTGCCTTAAAAGTCGCGCGCGCTTCTTGGAAGCAGATAATTGCTTCGTTGTAATTCTTAAGCTCTCGTTGTGCACAGCCAATGAGATGCATATCGTTTGCTGCACTGATGTTGTTTCCATCGACTAAGTGCTCCTGCGCGCACTCGTACATAATTTCAATTACTTTTTCATAATTTTTTGATGAGTACCACCACTCGCCCAATGTGCAGGCAAGTTCTAGCGCAATCGGTGATTTATTCTCGCGGAGAAGTTCAACGGCCTTCGACATTGCTGTGGCAGCTTCTTCCATGCGCTTGAGTTGATTGAGGTTGTAGCCAATCGCCGAATATGCCTGCGCCAGCCCTTCGCTCGGTGCGCTTGCGCCAAGCTCTGAATAAATATCGCGTGCCGTCTCAGCGAGCGCCAGAGCCTCGTCATATTGGCCGCGGGCAAAGATGCGAGCGCTGAGTTCGTAATAAGTATCGGCGCGTTCTTCGCCCGTGACCTCAGGGATTCGATCCCAGAGCATCTCTTCAGTCAGGATTTCATCGCCATTGTCATGATCGTCATTACTCATGTGGCACCCTCCTGTGAGCTGCTGTGTGAGCTGTTAATTGTCCGCACTCTAGACCTAACGCCCTATCGCGTGCGGTTATTTCCTCAATCTTGACCGGTCTCTCGAGTGGCGTTGAGTGGACCAATCCCCTACCCTTTCTACTTGCAAATCATTTGCATCTAGGCTGAGGAGGCCACCATGCATATTCCAGACGGCTTCATTGATCTCAAAACTTCGGCAGCCTTTGCCGCTATTGGGGCAGCAGGCGTAGGTGCCTCACTCAAAGGGGCTACCCGTCAGCTTTCAGAGAAGAGCGCTCCCCTTGCAGGGTTGACTGCGGTCTTCGTCTTCGCTGTCCAGATGCTCAACTTTCCTGTCGCCGCCGGAACTTCAGGCCACCTCTTAGGTGGAGTTCTCGCCGCTGTATTGGTCGGCCCTTATGCCGCCTCTCTCGTCATTACCGTAGTTCTGATCATTCAAGCTTTCCTCTTCGCAGACGGTGGGCTCACTGCTCTTGGTTTGAGTATTTTCAATATGTCGCTTGTAGGGGTCTGGGTTGGTTACGGAATCTTCCTTCTTGTGATGAAGGTGCTGCCAATGAAGAAGCCTTCTGTAGCTATTGCATCAGCAATCGGTGCCCTGATCTCTGTTCCGGCAGCAGCAACAGGTTTTGTTCTTCAATATGCAGTAGGTGCGACAGCAACTTATGAGACAAGTGCAGTATTAACAGCGATGGTAGGAACACATATTCTCATCGGAATCGGTGAAGCAGTCATTACTTTTCTTACTATCACTGCAGTTCTAGCAAGCCGATCAGATTTGGTCTTTGGCTTTAAGGGCAATGCTCACGAATTGGAGATTCGCTAATGGAAAAGGTCTCAAATAAGAAGTTCTACCTCGGTGGGCTATTGGTCTCACTAGTTCTCGCAGGTGTTGTCTCTTTCTATGCCTCATCACATCCTGATGGACTTGAGAAAGTTGCAGAAGAAATTGGCTTTATCGAGACCGCTAAAGATCCAGCGACCGCAGGTAGCGCTCTCGCCGATTACGGCTTAGCCGGAGTTGAGAATGAACGCGCATCTGTTGGAATCGCAGGAGTAATCGGAGTCGCAGCCACAGGTATTGTTGCAACGAGCTTCTTTATTTATCTTGGCAAGCGCAAGAAGCAGTAATTCGTGATGCGCGAGAGTGGTGAAGCAGCCCACGGTCACCACCACGGTCATGATGTAGGCGAGCGTCTATATATCCATCGCCACTCTCCGATTCACGATTTGCCACCACACCTAAAAATCCTCTCTTTCCTCACCTTTCTCATCATCTGTGTTGCTACCCCAATTCAAAACTATTGGGCATTTATCGGCTTTGGCCTCACCATTTCGACGCTCTTAGCAATTGCAAAGCTCCCGGTCTTTACAATCGCAAAACGCGCAACAATTGAGATTCCATTTGTCATCTTCGCTTTTCTCATGCCGTTCTTCTCTAAAGGTGAACGTTTTGAGATCTTCTTCTTCGAGATTTCCCGCCCTGGCGCAATCGCTGCTTTATCTATCATCACCAAGGGAACGCTCGGCGTACTCACTGCAATTCTGCTCTCTGGTTCAACGCCGGCGCGAGAGATATTGCGTGGATTTGAATTATTGAAGATGCCATCTCTCCTTGTTCAAATTATGACCTTCATGTTGCGCTATATGAATGTCATTACTGATGAGATGGAGCGTATGAAAGTCGCACGTTTGTCGCGAGGTTTTGAGGAGCGCGGAATCCGCGATTGGAAGTTTATTGCGGGCACTGCGGGCGCGCTCTTTATTCGATCATATGAACGTGGTGAAAGAGTTCATACCTCAATGATTGCTCGTGGGTATGGTGGAGAGCTTCCTAAGACTGAGTCTCCCGTCATCACCCGTTCAAATAAATTTCTCGCTGCAGGTATCCCACTTGGAGCACTGGTAATTTCAATTACAACTGGAGCACTCATATGAGCACACCATCACTTGATATCTCAGGGCTCGCTTTCGCCTATCCAGATGGGAACCAAGCTCTCTTTGGGGTAAACCTCAAAGTTGAGAAAGGTGAGCGCGTTGCGCTACTTGGCCCTAACGGCGCCGGCAAGACAACACTTGTGATGCACCTCAATGGAATCCATGGCGCCCAGCGCGGTGAGGTTTTAATTGCAGGCACAAAGGTCGATGTCAGCGATAAAGAATCACTGATGAAGATTCGCTCACAGGTTGGAATAGTCTTTCAAGATCCAGATGACCAACTCTTTATGCCGACGGTCCGTGAAGATATCGCCTTCGGCCCCTACAACATGGGCTTTCGCGGTGCAGAGCTAGACCGGATTGTGAATGACGCCCTCGTGCAGGTAGGAATGCTCGACTTTGCAGATCGCGCGCCTCACCACCTCTCATTTGGTCAACGTCGACGCGTTGCTGTTGCCGGCGTATTAGCGATGAAGCCAGAGATTCTTGTTCTTGATGAGCCATCATCAAACCTAGATCCAGCAAGTCGACGAGAATTAGCAACGATTCTTAAGTCTCTTGACATCACAATCTTTATGGTGACCCATGATCTTCCATATGCACTTGAGCTATGTGAGCGCTCGGTCGTTCTTAGCGGTGGGTTAATAGCTGAAGATAGTCCAACCCGTGCGCTCTTAGCCGATGGCGAGAAGTTGGCGAAGTATCGCCTTGAACTTCCAGCAGGTTTTACCGTTTCTGCTTAGAGATACTTATTCGCTCTTGAGCGATCGCTGCACCCACAAGAACAACGAGTGCACCTAGCGGTTCATTCCAAGTGATGCGCTCTCCCAGAAAGATAATGCCGACAATCACCGCAACTACAGGCGTCAGGTAAGTAACGCTACTTGCAATCGCGCTACCGGCAATCTGCATCACCTTAAAGTTCCACATATATGCGAAGCCGCTACCAAAGACTCCGAGCGCAATCATTGATGCTACCGGCCCAGTAGGCAGCGTATTGATTGATATTCCGTCGACAAGATAGATGGGAGCTAAGGTAAAGCTGGCGAGAATTAACTGCTGCGCAACAATTGCCTCTGTCTTATATCCCAGTGGAATAACGAATTTTCTCGTGTATGGAAATGAGAATCCATAACATGTCACTGCCAATAACAAAATTCCTACTGCCCACCATGGATTATCTCCGAGGCCATTCCAGGCACCTAGAACTATTAATACTCCTGCAAATCCAATGAAGAGCCCGACTATCTGTCCACTCTTAGGTTTCTCTGATCGGTTCACGAGCAGAATCGCAATCAGTGTCATCAATGGAGTGACGGCGTTGATGATTCCGGCGAGGATTGATGTCACCTCGGTCTCTGCGAGTGCAAAGAAGATTCCTGGAAAGACATTGAGGAGCAATGAAACAACCCAGATATGAAAGTAGCTCTGTAGCCCGCGAGGGAGCTCAATTTTCTTATAACGCGCATAGGTGTAGAGCGTGGCTGCACCAAGGGCGCAACGAATGAAGGCGACTCCGATAGGAGAGAGAAACTCGAGACCACTTTTGATGAAGATAAATGAGCAGCCCCAGATAAATCCTACGATGAGATAGAGCGGTAGCCACGAACCAGTTTTCTTCACCTGGCGAAGATACTAGAGAAGAGCGAGCGCGAGAGCTTTCTTTGCTGCTTCTTTACGATCACTGACGCTCAGCGCTTGATAAATTCGCATAGTTTCGTGGCGAATCGTGCTGACGCTAAATCCAAGTTCAGTCGCAAGCTCGTGATTGGTTTTGCCTTCAACCATTCCACCCAAAATAGAGAGCTGACGTGCAGTCAATTGTGTAGCGCCGGTATCTTCGCGATCCGGTGAGCCTGGAGATAACTTCTGCCCCTGATGGTTGAGTGAGAGATAGAGTGAAATCGGTACTGCGTAATCGAGTACAACTTCTTCAACTTTCTCAATCTGAGTAACTGGCTCTGAGAAGCGAATTACTAGGTGTCCTTGAATCGCCCCACGATGGCGAAGTTGGAACATCAACAACTTCTTGTCATTAGACCAGTGGTTTGGATTTCGTCCTAGTGCAATATCTGCAGCGTCGTGGTTCCATGAACGCCACTCTGCACTAGAGAAGGTCTTTCCCTTTTTTCCATCGTCGAAACCATATTCACCGGCAAAGGTGAGAGAGTCATCTGGGTTGAGTAGACCGATACGGGCGCAACATGCCTGAAGTGAGGCAAGGTGATCAAGCACGAGCGCGCGTGAAATTTCATCGGGGGTTGGGTGATAACTCAACCACTCGATAAAGCTACGTATCTCATTCATATTTGGAACCCTCTCAGATTGCTCTGACATGGATACCGTAGGGAAGACCCCGTTTTTATGCGCTCTGATAACCAGTTTTGACCAGTCAAATCCCGACTGGTCGCTAGATGGTCATATCAAATCTGAGCTGCAAGCGCCTTCAGCTGCTCGATATGGCCGCTGATATGGCCATCCGCCTGTATTACAAGATCCTCGAGCGTAACTGTGACCCCATCCTCGCGCACCATGGTGCGGGCCCAATGCTGGTCCTCAATAAGTGAGAGGGTCTCCAGGATGGTGGCGCGAATACCAACGATCGCCGCTAAGGATTTATTGATACTTCGCTTCTCATATCCGAGCATCTCTGGATAGCGCTCCTCATCGAAGAAGAACATTGTTGGATTATCCGAGCCAAGGGCCAATAAGTAGCGTCCAGCAAAGTGAATCTCGCCATCAGCGATGTGGTGGACGATGTAGGCGGCAGACCATTCGCCAGCTGGCGCGGTATTGCGAGCGCGATCAGGAATAAGGGCTAGTGCATCGAGGAATTCTGTTGTGTGCTTCTGAAAGTTCTCAAGTGCCTTATTCATAGGCTTAATCTACAAGAGTGGGCCCTGTCGGGCTCGAACCGACGACCCACGGATTAAAAGTCCGTTGCTCTACCGACTGAGCTAAAGGCCCCACCGCCTACGCCGGAGCGTAAACGTAGCGAATCTTACGCTATATCTATAGGTGAGTTGACCTTCAAATTGAGGCTAGAAGCTAGCGGCATCAATGACGAAGCGGTACTTCACATCGCTTGCGATAGTCCGCTCGTAAGCAGTATTGATGTAGTCAGCCTTGATGACCTCGACATCGCTGAGGATGTTGTGCTCACCGCAGAAATCAAGCATCTCCTGCATCTCAGGGATTCCGCCAATCATTGAGCCTGCCATTGAACGGCGAGCGCCAAGGAGCACACCTGCATGCACCGCATAAGGCTTTCCTGGCAGGCCGATAACGACAAGAGTGCCATCCTGCTTTAACAAATTAAGGTATTGATTAATATCCAACTCTGCGCTGACTGTATTGAGAATTAAGTCAAAGCTCTTGGCAATCTTCTTGAAGTTCTCGGGATCTTTCGTTGAAACAAAATGTTGAGCACCCATCGCAAGTGCATCTGCTTCCTTCGCTGGTGAGTGCGAGAGAACGGTCACCTCTGCGCCCATTGCAACTGCAAACTTAACTCCCATATGGCCAAGACCACCGAGGCCCATGACTGCGACCTTTGTTCCCTTGGTTACTTTCCAGTGCTTAATCGGTGACCAGAGCGTGACGCCGGCGCAGAGAAGTGGTGCAACTCCGTCGAGTGGAAGGTTGGTTGGAACATGAACTGCATAATCTTCATTGATCACAAAGCGGTTGCTATATCCGCCCATCGCAACTGTCTTACCGTCACGTTCTAGCCCGTTATATGTGCCAGTCATTCCCTCTTGGCAGTATTGCTGCAAACCCTTTAAACACTGATCACATTTGCGACAGGAGTCAACGAATACGCCAACACCAATGTGATCGCCCACTTTGAATTTTGTAACTGAAGATCCAATCGAGGTGACTACGCCTGCAATCTCATGGCCGGGAACCATTGGAAATATTGCAGGTCCCCACTCTTCTTTAGCTTGGTGAATATCAGAGTGGCAGATACCAGCGAACTTAATATCGAGCTCTACATCATGAGCGCCGACATCGCGGCGATCGAATTCAAATGGGACGAGTGCTGAACCTGCTGAGAGTGCTGCGTAGCCTTTTGTATTCATGACCCCATCTTATGGTTATCTAATGTGGTTATCGACCGCTAGCTGCTCGGCCAAGACGATCGCGGATTGCAATTGCAATATCTGCACCCTCTGGCTGAATAACAACAACTTGATCGATACCTTGGGCATCTGCCTCACGCAAAGCAGCATAGAGCTGACGAGCAAAGTCTTCATTGTTAATAGGAGAAGCAAGTCTGATTGCGCCTTCCGGTGTCGGGAAGGTATTGAGCGCTATTAACCCATCCCCAGGACGTGGATGTCCGTCAAGAACAACTTGTGCAGCTGGCGCGTAGTGGTGTTCGAGTGAACCGCTGACGCGTATGACATCTTCGCGATTTTCAACTTTGACTCCTGTGACAGCTTCAACCATTTCAGTGGTGATCGCACCTGGACGCAAAATTCGTGGAGCTGCGCCAGTGCAATCAATAATCGTTGATTCAACACCTACTAGCGATGGACCACCATTGAGAATGAGATCGTCGGCCGCCAAGAAATCACCAAGTTCTTCATGAACTGCCTCTGCCGTTGTTGGTGAAACATGGCCGAAGCGATTGGCACTAGGTGCTGCTACACCTTTGCCACCTATCTTCTTAAATGCGTTAAGAAATGCCAGAGCAAGGGTGTGATCTGGTACTCGAAGACCAACGGTCTCTTGTCCCCCGGTAATAAAGTCCTTTGCTAGATCAGTGCGTTTAAGGATGAGAGTCATTGGCCCGGGCCAGAATGAGCGAGCAAGATCAATCGCGTAATCAGGGATCTCTTCTGCCCAATCAGCAATATCCTGCATATCGGCTAGGTGCACAATCAGCGGATGATCGGCTGGTCGTCCCTTGACTGCATAAATGCGAGCTACCGCTTCTGGATTCGTCGCATCAGCGCCGAGGCCATAAACGGTTTCGGTTGGAAATGCCACGAGGGTTCCCGCCTTCAACAGCTGGGCAGCGTTGGTCAGGGCATCTGCTGTGCAGTGTGAGATGAATTGGCCCTGGCTCATATGCCAATTATCCCTCTATTTTGCGAGAAGATAACCACATGACAATCAAGGTGCTCCAGATTATCGCCCGCATGAACGTAGGTGGTCCTGCCGTCATTGTCGCCGATTTAATGCGTGGACTCGATCCAGCGAAATTTGAACAGAAGCTCATCACAGGTTTTTGCGCCGATAATGAAGCCGACTATCTCGAAACCGTTGCAACCGATGTTAAGGCAACTCGAGTTGGTGGACTTGGACGTTCAATTTCACCGATGGCTGACGCCCGTGCATTTTTAAAACTGATTGCGCTGATCCGCCGTGAAAGCCCTGATGTTATTCATACCCACACCGCAAAGGCGGGCGTCCTTGGGCGCCTGGCGGCAATCCTTGCTGGTAGCAAAGCGCTCAAAGTTCACACTTTCCACGGCCACCTTTTACATGGTTACTTCGCTGGTTGGAAAACCAAGTTGGTAATTGCAATCGAGAAATCACTTGCGACCCGCACAGATATTTTGATCGCTGTTGGAAATCAAGTAAGAGATGATTTACTCAAAGTTGGCATAGGTAAGCCTAATCAATATCGCGTCTTCTTTCCAGGTCTACCTGCTCCACAAGAGTTCGATCGAGATGCAGCGCGTCAAGCAATCGGTTTAGATCTTGATGCTATCTATTGCACCTTCGTTGGACGTTTAACTCAGATCAAGCGCCCGGATCGATTACTTGATGTGGCTGCAGCATGTGTGGGTCGTGGCCTAAACCTGCACTTCTTAGTGGCAGGTGAAGGTGAGTTATTTGAGAGCGCTCAAGCCCGGGTACTGGAAGAGAAATTACCCGTGACATTCTTGGGATGGCGTTCGGATATCGATCAACTCTTTGCTGCCAGTGATATTGCAATTCTCACCAGTGATAATGAAGGTATACCGCTTACTTTAATTCAGGCGGCATTCGCCGGTATTCCAATAGTGGCACCACGCGTTGGTTCTATTGCAGATATTGTGATTGATGGTGAAACCGGATTTCTTACCTCTACCCAGGCAGGCGCAATGGCTAGCGCACTGAGTGCACTTGTCACCGATCAAGATCTTCGCGATCAGCTCGGTTCAGTTGGGGCAGCCCACGCAGAGAAATATTTCTCACTAGATAAATCTCTCGCAGATCACGCAGCGCTCTATGAAATTTCACAGAGTAAATAGGCCATACTTGGGGCATGACAACCTCAACAATTAAGAAGTCTCTTCTCCTACTCACCCCTATTGCGCTTATTGCGGCACTTGTTGCCCCAACTTCAGCAAATGCAGCAACAGCGACTCGATACATCACAGTCAGTGCTGAGGGAACAGTAAAAGTTGCACCAGATGCGGTTCGCCTTACAGCAACAGTCTCTGTCGTGGCAGCGACTAATAAAGAGGCCCTTGCAGCAACAAATACAAATTCGGCAGCAGTCCGGAAGGCGCTCATTGCAGCTGGCGTTGCGACAAAAGATATTGCTACTCAGAACGTAACGGTCTATCCAGAATATAAGTACGACGCTAACGGTGGATCAACCCTCAGTGGCTACCGAGGTTCACAGGTATTTTCAGTCGTAATCCGTGCCGCAGCAAAGGCGGGCAGCGTGGTCGATGATGTGGTTGCAGCTGCTGGTGATGCGGTGCAGATCAACGCAGTCTCACCATTTGTCGTTGATACAGCCAAGGCTGCCGAGTCAGCACGCGCCGTAGCGGTAAAGAATGCAAAGGCTAAGGCTGCTTCATACGCAAAGCTCTTGGGCGTAAAGCTAGGCAAGGTTAACTACCTCACCGAAAATGGCAGCCCATCAATTTCAACCCCAATTTATGTCGCTTCAGCTAAGGCTGAGGGCGATGCAGCGACAGTTGTAGATCTTGGGCAACAAGTTGTCACTGTTTCGATCACTGTTCAGTGGGCGCTCTAATTGCAAGAAGGCTCTAAACGCTTACGAGGGGTTCTCCAATCCCTCGTAAGCGAGGGTGCAATTTCGCCCGAGCAATCTGACTTGGTAAATACTCGCTTCGAATCTGTTGCTGGAAGTCAAAGTTCGAAGAGTATCTACTCTGAAATCGCCGCATACCTTGGGGGCGCATTTGTTCTGATTGCACTTATCTTCTTAGCGGCAGAGAATTGGCAGGATGCGCCGCGCCCGGTGCGAGTCGGTTTATTAGCAACTTTGTCGATCCTGCTCTTAATTACCTCTCATTTTCTCAGCGACCTCAATGCGATGCGCCTTCGCTTAACAAGCGTTCTATCCATGGGTGCGGCAATCTCAGCGACTGCATCTATCGCCTTTTCATATGAATCAGGAAATAGCGCACCATGGGCACCATTTATGGCTGGATGCGCAATCGCGACTTATTCATTTATTCGCTACCGACATGAAATTTTGCAGATCGGCGCTTATGGATATCTCTTCGTAACTGGATTGATGACACTCGGTGAATTCACCGATATCGAACCGGAAGACAGCATCGCCTACGCGATCTATTGGGTCATCCTTGCCAGCATCTGGATGTACATCGCATTCTTGAAGATGATTGATCAAACACTTGCTTATTTGATCAGCGCAGCAACGCTCTTCATCTCAATTCAATTCTTATTTGTCACAGATCACCGACTGGTTTCTTATCTAGTGGCAATCGCTGTTGTGCCGACTTTGGGCTGGCTATATCTTCGCGATCGTCGCTGGCCACTGCTCTTTGGCGCCGTAACAATTACGACCTTCACTACCGGTGAATTTGTCGCTGCCACATTAGGAGGCTCACTAGGTGCGCTCCTAGGACTTCTGGCCGCGGGTATCGCCCTCATCACGACATCAATGGTCGCTATTCGTAAAGCCCAGCACTCTTAATTGCCGCCGTTTTAACCGGTTTGGAGCATGCGTGCCGAGCCTGTATTCTTTCCCAGCCTCATACGTCCCCATCGTCTAGGGGCCTAGGACATCGCCCTTTCACGGCGGTAACACGGGTTCGAATCCCGTTGGGGGCACGTAAGGCGTTCTACGCAGTTAGCAGTTCAGCAGTAAAGGCTTTGATTTATCAAGGCCCGGTAGCGCAGTTGGTTAGCGCGCCGCCCTGTCACGGCGGAGGTCGCGGGTTCAAGTCCCGTCCGGGTCGCTAGAGAGAAGAGTGTCCACACACTCTTCTCTCTTTAAAAAATGGCTCGCCATTTGAAATTAAATAGCTAGAGATAATTAAATATTGGCTCGGTAGCTCAGTTGGTACGAGCGCGCGACTGAAAATCGTGAGGTCGACAGTTCGATCCTGTCCCGAGCCACTCCTATTAAATTAAAATAATTTAGGTTCGCCCATTAGCTCTTCAAGCTTTGCTTGGAGAGTTTTTTCTTGCTCAGGCGATAAACCTTCAATAATGATTCTCTTATCGCGGCCAAGTTCACCAAAGACAATCGTGAAATCACGTGGGCGTAAGTTGAGCGCCTCGGCTAATTGTTTGATTACAGCCTGGTTGGCTTTCCCATCAACAGCAGGAGCTTGAACTGCAACAACTAGACGTGGTGGTTCGCCGACACTTCCGCCCACTTTATTGCGGGAAGAGTTGGGGCGAACTCGAATCTCTAAGAGAAACTGCACGAGCTAAGAAAAATGAATTAGCCTGCAGAGCCAGAACCTGAAGGTCCTGCTTTACGTTGGACCTGTGGTGCACCGCCAGAGCGCTGGCCGCCCTTAATCTTTGATCCGCTCTCAGCATGGTTCTGCGTGCCTGGTGCGCCCTTCTTATTCTTCTTCGCTTCAAGGGCAGCGAGCATCTTTGCTTTTACATCATCAGCTGAATTAGACATGGCTTTAGTTTACCCCTCAGATGGAATTCGCAGGAATGCTACGAGCTTTGCCAACCATGTAATTGCAGCAATCACCATGATTGTTTTTCCTTGAGTATCTGGCCAGGTATAGAGCGCCAGAGCTAATCCACCATAGAAGGCTGCGAGTGCCCATAACGAGATAGCGGTCGATTTTCTCTGGAAACCGATACGCATCAAGCGATGAGATAGGTGATCGCGACCGCCTTGAAAAGGCGAGATCCCGCGATAAAGGCGTGAGATAACAGCGACAGTGGTATCCAGAATTGGGACCGCCATCAAAAGCACTGGAATTGCAAGTGATTTATAGGTAGGAACAACTCCAGGGCTGAGGCGAATGGTTAGTACCGAGATGATGATTCCGAGAAAGAGCGAGCCAGCATCTCCCATGTAAATCTTCGCTGGATGACGATTCCAGATGAGAAACCCCGCTGTGGCGCCGGCAGTCACGATAGCTAGTGCGCTGACAAGAACTTGTTGACGGTCGTAGGCGATAAAGAAGAGGAAGAAGGTAATAACAGCAACAGTTCCTGCTGCTCCCCCATCGTGATTATCAAAGAAGTTAATCGAGTTGCAGACTCCGACGATCCAAAGAGTGGTGATTGCGTAATTTAGGAATGTATTTCCGAAGGCGACACCGCTGGTATCTGTTGCAATCAAGATAAATGAGACGCCGATACCGGTAACGGTCTGTGCAATTAACCGAGGCCATGGTTGTAGCCCTTTAAGGTCATCCCATAATCCCATGGCGGAGATTGCAATCGCTGGAACTAGAACAGTGCTTGCAAGTTTGATTGTCTGCCAAGAGAAATCAACTGCCAACATCGATCCATACGATGCTGCGATGACACCGATTGCTATGGCAACGCCACCTAAGTATGGAACTGGCTCTTTCTGAGATTTGCGAGCAAGTGTTGGAGCATCAACTGCATCAAAGTGAATCGCAACTTTGCGAATCTGTGGAGTAATCAGCCCAACGAGGGTAAAGGTAAGAAAGCCAAGAAAGGCAAATTGTGGAATCGAATAACTCATAAAAATTATTTAGCTATTGCTCTTAAAGTAATTTGCACGAAGATCATCGACCTCTGACTTACGGTAACGGCGATGGCCACCTAATGTGCGGATAGAGGTGAGCTTTCCTGCCTTGGCCCAACGTGTCACTGTCTTTGGATCAACACCGAAGAGATCGGCAACTTCGCGAGGAGTAAGGAGAGTCTCAGCTTCAGGGATGCGATTCATCGCCGATCTCTCCTTTCTTTGAAGGCGGGCAATGTCCGAATTGCTCCGTTATGTCGGGAAGTATCGGGGAGAAAGGGGTGAGTTGGCAAGGGGCCTTACATCGCCGATTCCAGCGCCTGAACGGGGCGCCAGCGACTGACAAGGCGGTTATAGCCCTCCCCTGCGATAGATCCATCGCCGGAAGCTAAGCCTGAGAGGCTAAAGATCACATCTTCAATCGAGCCATCATCTTCGATTCCTGCCAGACCATCTGCCTTCAATGTTCCATCAAGATAATGCGCCAGCCCTCCATAATCGAGTTCGACCATCGAGAGCGGATGAAAGAGCTCAAGCCACTCAATAAGATTTTCAATCTCTTCTTCGACGACTCCTTCACCGAAGGATGCGAGCACAACTTCATGTGAATTTCTCGCGCGCTCGAGCGCCTTTGCAATTGTTGTCCGCGCAATTGAGTATGCAACTTCATCTCGATATCCACGTTCGCGATCTTCTGGAGTAAAGAGTGCAAGCCACCGAGGTGGAACCATCCATGTCTCAGTAAGAATATGTGGCACTCGATCTTCAATGCTTTCCATGCCAGAGGTAATGACTTCTTCTAGTGCAGGTGGGATAAAGAATGGCGTGACGGTCGACGGCATTGAATCCTTGAAATCATCGAGAGCAGACCAACACCGCGTTGCGGTTGACCATGGTGAGATAAATCGTGATCCATCAAGATCGAGGATGTGAACACCATCTGGACGAAGTGCAGGAGATTCTGGGGCAACTAATCTTCGGAGAGCGAGCGCCTGTTCTTCTTCACGAGTATCGAGATCTGCGGGAATCGCCTCCCACCGCAAACGATCGGCGGCAGGAAAAGCTGAGATGGGTTCGAAGATTCGAAGTGATGCGACGTAAGGAGTAGAGCTCATGCGAGCCAACTGTTAAGCGCGCGGGATGTAATTACCCTCAGCGAACGGATCATCATCATCACGCTCTGGCTGAAGTGGTGCATCGCTGTGAAGCTCCTTTGCGAGACGTTCGATATCCATCTCTTGGGAGTTGTACTTCAAATCACGAGCGACTTTTGTCTGCTTTGCTTTTGCACGGCCGCGACCCATGGGCGAGACCTCCTCATCGGAATATGTATGTGTTCCAGGGAGGTAGGTTATCGCGAGAGGCACCCGCCCACCAAAGCAGAGGGGCTAGGCCTCTCCAGAGACCTTAAATGAGCCTGTCTTGGCCCGGTGGCGGAGGGCGTAGTAGCCCAGAACCTGGAGAATCAGGCTCAGGGACATCGTAGGGATGCGGAATCGGTGGTCGCCGATCGTTCCCATGCCGACCAGCCAGGAGATCACTACGGGCAGGAAGGTCAACCAGGCGAGCTGGCTATAAATACCCTTATGGGAGCGGAGCCAGAAGAAGCCGATAAAGAAGAGGCTGATTCCGCCGAGCATCCAGAGCCATGAAATGACCTTTCCGACTGTGCCGTAGACCAGATCATTTCCTTGCTGGCTGCCGCGGGCAATGTTGAGAATTGGATCGATCTTGAGCCACGGGTTGCGTGCCATCGTGCCATTGACGATAGGGCCAGACCATGGAGACCAGTAGAAGAAACCTTTATTAATGAAAAGCTTCACAGCTTTCACTGGATGGGTTGCGTACCACTTGATAACGCACTTCACCTTATCGTTATCTGTTACAACAGTTGCAGGTGGAGTTGGTTCACATGGAACCTCTGGACCTGTTCGCTTGTATCCTCCGGCTGTTTCATCACCTGCGCCGATAGCCATCGTAACGCCGAGGTTCGTGGAAATTACCGCGCCATTTCCAGCCTTGATATTTCGTGCCATCAAGGCAGCTGGTGCAATCGACATAATTGCCATCACAGCGATAAGGATGAGCGCCTGTTGCTTACGGTTCTTGTAAGCCAAAGCCCAGACAATTGCAACAACGAGAGTTGTGAGCAACCAACGTGGCTGCATAAATGCTGCAAGAGCGAAGAATCCACCTACACCGGCTACGCGAATCCAGAATCGTCGATCGATTGGATTCTGCTGAGATTTAATGATGAGACCGGTAATCATCAACATGCATGCAGCAATCGGACTTTCATATCCGACAGCCAGTGAGCTCAACGATAGAGTCGGATTGATTGCAAGAATTACCGCAATCCAAAATAGGTAAGGCTTCATTCTTGTATCGCGTAATTGGCGAGTGAAGTAGTAGCTGGCATATCCATAGAAAGCGCTTTGAGTTATAGAGATGACCCACAAGATATTTGTGATTGAAATCTTCGTCATCAACCAGATCAGGATTGGATAACCTGCCGGCCAATATCCAAGCAGTCGCTCTTTCGAGAAGAGGCCATCTTTCAAAATTCCATCGACGCCGCCGAGGTAGTTCTCACCATCAGCACCGAGCCATCCACCACCTGGAGCGTTGCTCATCGTGATTAATTTAATGATGAATGTGATAACCGGAATTGCAATAAGCCAATAGCCAAGACGTCGATCCTTCTTGCCTTGTGCTGCCTTCACCTGCTTGGACTTACTTGCCATCGGCTCTACCTCTTCTTGCGACTCTAAGTCGTGTGGTTCGGTGTGAACGACTATGAATAATCAGAGACCAAGTATGCGCGAGAAGCGCCCATTTCCGCTGCTTTTTCGACCTTACCGGCAATCCATGCCTTCATACCTCGTGCCGCCAATGAGCGAACAATGAGATCTGCAACCGATGGATCGACGATTGCGCTCATTCCGATTCCGGCATTCCAGGTTCGCTCAAGATCTGACTGCGGAACTGATGCCACATCGGCAAGGAACTTCATCTCGAGCGGTAGCGACCAGGTTGAGCGATCATAGATAGCGGTTAGGCCATCAGGAATAACGCGAGCGGTGTTATCTGCGAGCCCGCCACCGGTGATGTGGCTAAAGGTGCGGATGTTCTCCTGTTGCGCCTTGATTAGAGCAAGGCAATCAAGTGTGTAGATCTCGGTCGGAGTCAGAAGAACTTCACCAAGTGATTGTGCGAAATCGTAATTGCGAGTGATATCGAGCTCTTGGGTAGCAATAATGTGGCGAACAAGCGAAAAGCCATTGGCATGGATGCCGCTGGCGGGCATTGCGATAATTACATCTCCTGCCTTCACCCGGTGAGCACCTAATTGAAGATCGCTATCGACTACACCTGTCGCCGCTCCTGCAATATCAAATTCATCTTCCTTTAAGAGACCTGGGTGCTCTGCTGTTTCTCCACCGATCAGTGCGGTCCCAGCTTTGATACATCCATTCGCTATACCTGAGACGATTGCCGCAATGCGCTCTGGAATTACCTTGCCCACTGCGATGTAGTCAGTCATAAAGAGCGGTTCAGCCCCACAGACAACGAGATCATCGACCACCATGGCTACAAGATCTTCACCGATAGTGTTGTAGATACCCATTTGACGTGCGATCTCAGTCTTGGTTCCAACACCATCGGTCGATGTCGCAAGGAGCGGCCGCTTCATATCTTTTAGCTTTGATGCATCAAAGAGTCCAGCGAAGCCTCCGATACCGCCCATGACTTCTGGGCGAGAAGCACGTGCAACTGAAGCTTTCATCAATTCGACGGCGCGATCTCCGGCATCGATATCGACACCTGAATCTTTATATGTTGCCATCGTTAGACCTCCGTGATTTCTAGCCGCGTCTTACCTTCAGATAAATCTGCTGGAATTGCAATTGGGTATTTACCTGAGAAACAGGCCGTACAGAGCTTATTTTCCGCCACTTTCGTCGCTTCTATGAGGCCCGCTTCAGAGACAAATCCTAGAGAATCTGCGCCGATAGATTGGCGAATCTCCTCAACCGTCATCTCTGCACCTATGAGTTCAGCCCGAGTTGCAAAGTCAATTCCGTAGAAACATGGCCACTTCACTGGCGGGGAAGATATACGAACATGGATCTCAAGAGCCCCGGCTTCACGGAGCATCTTCACGATAGCGCGCTGGGTATTTCCACGGACGATTGAATCATCGACAACAACAATCCGCTTTCCTTCAATGATTTCACGTAAAGGATTGAGTTTGAGACGAATCCCAAGTTGGCGAATTGTCTGCGAAGGTTGAATAAATGTACGACCAACATATGAATTCTTTACGAGACCGAGGCCAAATGGAATTCCAGACTCTTTCGCAAAACCAATGGCGGCAGGTGTTCCTGACTCTGGAACAGGGATAACAAGATCGGCGTTGACTGGTGATTCAACTGCTAATCGACGCCCAATGGCGCCTCGCACTGCATGGATACCTTGCCCTGCGATTGTTGTATCAGGGCGAGCGAGGTAGACATACTCGAAGATGCAACCCTTTGGATCTGGAGTTCCCCACATCTGTGATCGAACACCTTCGTGATCAATAGCGATAAATTCACCTGGTTCGATCTCACGCTCAAATGTTGCACCAACGATATCGAGAGCTGCGGTCTCGGATGCAACGACCCAACCATTATCTAACTTTCCGAGAACAAGCGGGCGAACTCCGTTGAGATCTCGCGCTGCATATAAAGTGGTTTCATCCATAATCACAAGTGAGAAGGCGCCTTGCAGAAGCGGAAGCACGGCAACAATATTCTCTTCAATCGTCTCATGATCTTGTAGACCAATCAGGGCTGTCATAATTTCGGTATCCGTTGTAGCCCCACGTCCTAACTTTGGAACTTCCGGTTCGAGCTCGCGCACTAAATCAAAGAGCTGACCAGTGTTGGTGAGATTGCCATTATGGCCAAGAGCAATAGTGCCGTACTTAGTTGGGCGAAGCGTTGGTTGAGCATTGACCCAAGTACTCGAGCCGGTGGTGCTATATCGACAGTGCCCAATAGCGATATCGCCCTTTAAAGAGGATAGATCGCTCTCAGTAAATACCTGAGAAACTAAACCCATATCCTTAAAGATGACGATGCGTTCGCCATCAGAGGTAGCGATTCCAGCTGACTCTTGACCGCGATGTTGAAGTGCATAGAGTCCGTAGAAGGTGAGCTTTGCAACTTCTTCATTTGGTGCGTAGACACCGAAAACTCCACACGCATCTTGTGGCCCTTTATCTTCATCAAGGAGGTTGTGGTTGAGGTTTCCATCTGCTCTACGGGTCATGGGGTGCTCCTGAGCGGTAGTAGGTGGCTTAAATCTGCGCGGCTGCCTGATGCAGAGATCAATCCGTCATTGAAAGCTTCTGCCCAAGTGCGCCTTCCATCGGCGAGCTGCAACCAAGTATCTGCATCCATCTCAATCACATTAGGTGGAGTACCCCGCGTGTGTTTAGGTCCATCACCACATTGCACAGCAGCATAGGGAGGTATACGTACCTCGATTGCTCTGCCGGGAAACTTTTCAACGAGAAGTGCAAGCGTTGACTTCACTTCGTTGAGTACCTTGGGGTCGCGCATTATCTACTATCCAAATAATTTCTTAAAAGTATTTGTATGAGCCAGGTGTAATTCATCGAGAGATATCGAAGCGTCGTTGATAACGAGCGCATCTCCCCCAGTTGTTCCTAGCTGTGCAAGTGCAATATCGAATTTTGCTGCCAGTGATTGAAGGTCTGAAACCTTATCTTTCTTGACAGCAACAACAACTCGCCCTGGCGTCTCACTTAAAAGCGCAATACCCGGATCATCAACCTTGATAGTTGCACCTACTCGATGACGGAGAACCATCTCGATCAGAGTAATTGCCAATCCGCCTTGGCTTAAATCGTGCGCTGCAGAAAAGAGCGCGCTCTGATTGCCCGCAACTAAGAGGTCAATTAAGCGCATCTCGCGCTGGAGATCTGCCGTTGGAGCGATACCGCCGCGCATACCGTGGATGTACGCCCATTCGCTGCCTGAGAGATTTCCATCTGTCTCTCCGAGTAAAAACAGCTCTAAACCGGCATCTTTAAAGGACATCGGCGTGCGAGTTCGGACATCCTGGATGACTCCAAGAACTCCGATGACGGGAGTTGGAAGAATCGCAGTAGAGCCAGTCTGGTTATAGAAAGAGACATTGCCTCCAGTAACTGGGAGTCCCATTTCAAGACAGCCATCTGCAAGTCCGCGGACCGTCTCAGCAAATTGCCACATGACACCTGGATCCTCAGGCGAACCAAAGTTAAGACAGTTGGTAACTGCTAGTGGTTTTGCCCCTGCAGTTGCAATGTTGCGAGCTGCCTCTGCAAGGGCCAGCTTCGCACCTTCATATGGGTTGAGATAAGACCAATTTGCATTGGCATCTGTTGCAATCGCAACGCCAAGATATGTCTTCTCATCGATTCTGACCATACCTGAATCATCTGGTTGAGATTGAATCGTATTTCCTTGGACATAGCGATCATATTGATCTGTCACCCAGGATTTGTCGGCAAGATTTGGCGTTGCTGCGACCTTGAGAATCGTCTCTCTAATTTCTTCTGCCGAAGCAGGTAGTGGAGGATTGATGACCTGCTTAGCAACCTCATCAATATAAGCAGGCTGGGCAAATGGTCGTTTGTAGACAGGTCCATCATGAGCGACGGTGCGAGGTGGCACATCAACAATGAGTTCTCCATTGAAGGTGATTTCAAGATGTGATCCATCTGTGACTTCACCAATTACGGTTGATGTCACATCCCACTTCTTACAGATTTCAAGGAAGCGATCAATCTTTGATGGTTCAACGATTGCACACATGCGTTCTTGTGACTCAGACATCAGAATCTCTTCTGGCGAGAGCGATGGGTCGCGAAGTGGGACCTTATCCAACTGCACCTTCATGCCACCTGAGCCACCTGAGGCGAGCTCTGATGTTGCGCAGGAAAGTCCTGCACCGCCAAGGTCCTGAATTCCAACTACGAGATCTTCAGCGAAGATTTCAAGTGAGCACTCGATTAATACCTTCTCTACAAATGGGTCACCTACCTGAACGGCGGGGCGCTTAGCTGGACCTTTAGATTCAAAGGTTTCAGAGGCTAAGACAGAAACGCCTCCGATTCCATCTCCACCAGTCTTTGCACCGTATAGAACAACGAGATTTCCAGCGCCAGCAGCCTTTGCCAGCTTGATATCGCTATGTTTCATCACGCCGACGCAGAGAGCATTTACTAATGGATTGCCGAGGTATGTCTCATCGAAGATAACCTCGCCGCCAATGTTTGGTAGACCGAGACAATTTCCATATCCACCGACACCTGCAATTACTCCGGGAAGAACGCGACGTGTATCTGGAGCATCTGCTGGCCCAAAGCGAAGTGGATCCATCACTGCAATTGGTCGAGCGCCCATAGTCAGAATATCGCGAACGATTCCACCGACACCGGTTGCTGCTCCTTGATAAGGCTCGATGTAGGAAGGATGGTTATGTGATTCAATTTTAAATGTCACTGCATAACCTTGACCAACATCGACAACACCGGCATTCTCGCCGATTCCAACGAGAAGCGCATCAGACTTAACTGCCTTATCGCCAAATTGTTTGAGGTGGACTTTTGATGACTTATAGGAGCAGTGCTCCGACCACATCACTGAATACATTGCCAACTCGGACGATGTTGGACGGCGTCCAAGAATCTCTTTAATACTTGCATACTCATCTGGCTTAAGACCAAGCTCTGCAAATGGTTGCGGTGTATCCGGATTGGCCTTTGCTATTGCAACAGTATCTAGTGACATTACTTCACACCTCCGGCGACAAGTGATGTAAGGACAGATGTGAAGAATCCCAGCCCATCTGAAGAAGGACCGGTGAGAGAATCAATTGCATGCTCTGGATGCGGCATTAAGCCAACGATATTTCCACGCTCATTTGAGATACCCGCAATAAGGTTGCGTGAACCATTGGGATTTTCTCCCACATATCTAGCGATGATCCGACCTTCGCCTTCTAACATTTTCAGGGTTTCATCGTCACATTGGTAAGAGCCTTCACCATTCTTGAGCGGGATAACAACCTCTTGCCCCTTAGCAAAAGAGTTGGTCCATGCAGTGGCGTTATTTTCAATCCGAATTTTCTGATCGGTGCAGAGGAAGTGCAGGTGCTGATTACGAGTGAGAGCGCCGGGAATGAGATGGGCTTCTGCGAGAACCTGGAATCCGTTACAAATTCCTAGGAGCGGCATTCCACCCTTGGCCGCTGCAATCAGTGGCTCCATTACCGGTGAAAAACGAGAGATAGCACCACATCGGAGGTAATCACCGTATGAAAAGCCACCGGGCAGAATGACAGCATCTACCCCCTTGAGGTCGGCATCGTCGTGCCAGAGCTCAATTGCCTCACCACCGGCGAAGCGAACAGCGCGAGCAGCATCTCGATCATCGAGTGTGCCCGGAAAGGTAACAACACCAATCTTCATCGCGTTTACTTCTCTACTCGAACTGTGAAGTTCTCGATAACAGGGTTAGAGAGCAACTTCTCTGCCGCAACCTCAACCTCTGCAAGTTGTGCTGCTGTTGGTTCGCCATCTACTGTAATTTCAAATCGCTTACCTTGACGCACATCAGTTGCAAAAGAGAAACCAAGTCGTGGCAGCGCTGAGGCAACCGCCTTACCTTGTGGATCTAAAATCTCTGGCTTCAACATAACATCCACCACGATTATTGCCATTTGCTTCTCCCTTGTTAGTTCTTGCAATTAAAACTTAGTACCGGTAATTCGCTCGAATGCTTCTTCATATCGCGCAGCGGTCTTCTCGATAATCTCTTGCGGCAATTGCGGTGGCGGAGATTTTCTATCCCAACCACTTGAGATCAACCAATCTCGAACAAATTGCTTGTCATATGACGGCTGTGATGACCCTGGGGCCCATCCATCGAGCTCCCAGAAACGTGAAGAATCGGGAGTTAGCGCTTCATCTCCGAGGGTAATTACGCCCTCAGAATTTTTTCCGAACTCAAACTTCGTATCTGCAAGGATGATGCCCCGGCTGAGCGCATACTCCGCAGCGGTGTCATACAACTTAAGCGTTGTCGCTCGAAGCTCCGCTGCAATATCTGATCCAATAATTCGAGAGGCTTCTTCGAAATCTATATTGATATCGTGATCACCAACTTCAGCCTTTGTTGCAGGAGTAAAGATCGAATTCGGTAATTGAGATCCGTCGAGCAAGCCAGCGGGAAGCTGATTTCCGCATACTCGCTGATTCTCGTTGTACTCGGTCAAACCACTGCCGGTCAGATAACCGCGTGCTACACATTCAATGTTAAACATCTCTAGTGGTTGAACAATGACAGCGCGATCCATGACCGAGCTAGGGACATCTTCGGTGATGATGTGATTAGGAACAATGTCGCCTAGGAGTTCAAACCAGAAGAGCGATAACTGCGTCAAAATAGCGCCTTTATTGGGGATTACCGAAGGAAGAACCCAATCAAAAGCTGAGATGCGATCTGATGCAACGAGCAGGATTTCTCCCTCGTCATTGCTATAGAGATCGCGTACCTTGCCGGTGCGTATATGTCTCCAGCCATCAACTACCGGCGCAACAGGTGCGCCCGCTGCCCCGAATCCACTCATCGAATAGAGCCTGGCTTGTACTTTGCCGCATGAGCGAAGTTCTTTGTGATTGCTTCAATCCGTAGAACAACTCGTGATACTTGCTCGCGAGCGTCACCTGTAAATTCGATGGGATTGCCAATAAGTGCTTCTAACTCTTCACGTGTAAATGGAATGCGTGCATCCGATGCAAGGGTCGCGAGCAAGTTATTACTCTTACCCTCGCGCATGCCCAACGCCGCAGCAACTGCATGCTCCTTGATTGCCTCATGAGCAACTTCGCGTCCAACTCCAGCTTTAACTGATGCCATCAAAATCTTCGTTGTCGCCAAGAATGGGAGGTAGCGTTCGAGCTCTGCATCGATAACTGCAGGAAATGCTCCGAACTCGTTAAGTACCGTCAGCATGGTTTCTAATAGGCCGTCGATTGCATAGAAGGCATCGGCAATTGCTACGCGACGAACAACGCTACAAGAGACGTCACCTTCGTTCCATTGATTTCCCGCGAGCTCGGAGACCATTGATGCATATCCGCGCAGGATGACAGTCAAGCCATTTACGCGTTCGCATGAACGTGTGTTCATTTTATGTGGCATCGCAGAAGAGCCAACCTGGCCATCCTTAAAGCCCTCTGTGACCAACTCTGCGCCTGCCATCAATCGGATAGATGTAGCAAGTGATGATGGTGATGCTGCTAATTGAACTAGCGTTGTGAGCACTTCATAATCGAGTGATCGTGGGTAAATCTGCCCGGCAGAATCGAGCACCCGCTCGAATCCGAGTTCGGCAGCGATTGATTCTTCAAGTTTGTGGTGTGTGGCTGAAGAGCCAAGGAGATCAATTGAATCTTGCGCAGTACCTACAGGGCCCTTGATTCCACGCATTGGGTAACGGTTTTGCAGGCTTTCGAGGCGCTCGTATGCATAGAGCAACTCTTCGGCTGCCGAAGCGAAACGCTTTCCGAGCGTTGTGATCTGCGCCGGGACATTATGGGAGCGACCTGCGATTGGGCGATCTGAGTACTGCACCGCCTTCTCACCTAAACGTGCAAGGAGTGCAACAACTTTATCTCGGACGATATTGAGGCCATCGCGAATCTGGAGCGCTTCAATATTTTCGGTGAGGTCACGACTTGTCATGCCTGCATGAATCGCCTCATGCCCTGCCAGCGCATTGAACTCTTCAATCCGTGCTTTCACATCGTGGCGAGTTATCTTTTCGCGAGCATCGATTGATTGAAGATCAATCTTCTCGATTACCTTCTCGTAATCGGCGATGACAGCGGCATCAATTGCATGGCCAAGTTTCGATTGAGCACGAGCGACGGCAATCCAGAGTTTGCGCTCTGAGATGATCTTTGCCTCTGGTGAGAAAACCTTGCGCATCTCATCAGATGCATAACGGTTGGCTAATACGCTCATTGCTCTACTTCCCCTCACTTGCTGCTAATGCGATATCTGAACGATAAAAAGATCCTTCTAGTTCTATCCCTGAGACCGCGAAGTAAGCCGCTTCTCTTGCTTCAGCAAGATTGCTGCCGACTCCGGTCACTGTGAGAACTCGACCACCCGCAGAGACTAGGAAACACCCATTGATATCGGTTCCAGCGTGGTAAACCGTTGCGCGATCACTTGTTGTACCGCTCTTGATAAAGCGGCCAATTGCGGGAGATTCCGGGTAGCCCTCTGATGCGAGAACTACAGTAACTGCGCTCTCGTCAGACCAATGAAGAACTGTGTCATCGAGATTATTTGTTGCTGCGTTATAGAGAAGTGTTGCTAGTGGTGTCCGCAGACGTGGAATAAGAACTTCTGTCTCTGGATCGCCAAATCGGGCATTGAACTCGATAACTTTCAGACCGTTCTTTGTGAGAGCAAGGCCGGCATATAACAAGCCTACGAAAGGAGTTCCACGAGCAGCCATTTCAGCAATCATGGGGGCTAAGACTTTCTCATATGTCTCTTCGACAATGTCAGCTGGCGCCCATGGAAGCGGTGAATACGCGCCCATTCCGCCAGTATTAGGCCCCTTATCGCCATCGTATGCGCGCTTAAAATCTTGCGCCGGCTCCATCGCCAAAATATTTCGACCGTCAGAGACTCCAAAGAGAGAAATCTCAGGACCATCTAAATACTCTTCAATGACTACGCGGTCGCATGAAAGTGCATGCTTGAGTGCGACGTCGCGATCGTGAGTGACAACAACGCCCTTTCCTGCCGCAAGACCATCATCTTTCACAACGTATGGCGATCCAAAGGTATCGAGCGCTTTATTGATTTCTTCTTCAGTTGTGCATGTATAGCTAAGCGCGGTAGGAACTCCAGCATCTCGCATGACGCCCTTTGCAAAATCTTTTGAACCTTCTAGCTGAGCCGCCGCCTTTGACGGTCCAAAGACGGGAATTCCGATTGCGCGGATAGCATCTGCAGCGCCATTAACGAGTGGAACCTCTGGGCCAATGACAACGAGATCTACTGCAAGAGATTGAGCGAGATCTGCAATTGCTACATTATCTGTAATCACTAGCGGATGAAGAGTTGCAATATCTGCAATTCCGGGATTGCCTGGAGCCACATGAAGTTCGGTACAAGCTGAATCTGCTCGCAGTCCTAGTGCAAGTGCGTGTTCGCGACCGCCGCTTCCGACTAGGAGGATTTTCATGGCTTAGATGAAATCCTTTACGACGATAGTCTGGTCGCGACCCGGACCTACGCCGATTGCGCTCATCGGAGCGCCCGAGATTTTCTCAAGGAAGGTGATGTAATCCTGGGCATTCTTTGGCAGATCGCTGATCTTGCGTGCGCCAGAGATATCTTCCTTCCAACCTGGGAGGTACTCATAAATTGGCTTTGCATGGTGGAAATCGCTCTGTGATGAAGGAAGTTCTTCAACGCGCTTTCCATCAATCTCGTAAGCCACACATACTGGGATCTGCTCCCAACCGGTGAGGACATCGAGCTTGGTGAGGAAGAAGTCTGTAAGGCCATTGACGCGCACTGCGTAACGAGCAATTGGAGCGTCATACCAACCGCAACGACGCGCACGACCAGTTGTGACACCGACTTCGCCGCCGATGGTGCGAAGCTTTTCACCATCTTCATCGAAGAGCTCAGTTGGGAATGGGCCAGATCCAACGCGAGTTGTGTAGGCCTTTACGATTCCAATAACTTTCTCAATCTTTGTTGGGCCGACACCTGAACCGGTGCAAGCACCGCCTGCAGTTGGGTTTGATGAAGTTACGAATGGATAGGTTCCGTGATCGACATCGAGGAGAGTTCCTTGAGAACCTTCGAGCAGAACTCGCTTACCAGCCTTAAGCGCTTGATCGAGTAGTAAAACTGTATCTGCAACATAAGGGCGCAAGATCTCTGCATATTCGAGATATTCAGCGAGAACATCATCTACCGACATCTCTTTACGATTAAATACCTTAATCAAAATCTGATTCTTATCGCGGAGTGCGCCCTCAAGCTTCTGGCGAAGAATTGATGGGTCAAAGAGATCCTGTACGCGAATACCGATTCGATTGATCTTATCTGCATAAGCCGGACCAATTCCGCGACCTGTTGTACCAATCTTTGATTTACCGAGGAAGCGCTCTGAAACTTTATCGATTGTGCGATGGTACGGAGTAATTAAGTGCGCATTAGTTGAGATGACCAACTTGCTGCAATCGATTCCGCGCTCGGTAAGTCCATTGATTTCTTGCAAGAGAACTGCTGGATCAATAACAACACCATTTGCAATAACAGGTACAACGTTTGGAGAAAGGATTCCTGATGGAAGTAGGTGAAGCGCATACTTCTGATCACCAATAACAACAGTATGTCCTGCGTTGTTACCGCCCTGATAACGGACTACATAATCAACGCGATCTCCGAGCAAGTCGGTAGCTTTACCCTTGCCCTCATCACCCCACTGTGCTCCCAGTAGAACTAATGCAGGCATAGGTAAAGCCTCTCCGACTCGTAGGTGAATGAATTACTTAAGTAGTGATGTACCGGTTGAACGTAGATCTGCGCAAGCAAGGGCAACGCGTGCAGCGATACCGGCTTCAGCAGCCTTACCCCATGCACGTGGATCGTATGCCTTCTTATTTCCGATCTCGCCATCAATCTTGAGAACGCCGTCATAGTTCTTCATAACGTGATCAACAACAGGGCGAGTAAATGCATACTGAGTATCGGTATCGATATTCATCTTGATAACACCATAATCAAGTGAGTCACGGATCTCTGAAAGTAGTGAGCCAGAACCACCGTGGAATACGAGATCCATTGGCTTGCTTCCATCCGCGAGTCCAAGCTTTGCTGCAACTGCATCCTGAAGTGTGTCGAGAATCTTTGGCTGAAGTACGACGTTACCTGGCTTATAGACGCCATGGACATTTCCGAATGTAGCCGCAACCATATAGCGACCATTCTCGCCATTACCGAGAGTCTCGATAGTCATCAACGCATCTTCTGGAGTTGAGTAGAGCTTTGCATCGTGCTTTGCCTCGACGCCATCTTCTTCTCCACCGACGACGCCGATTTCGATTTCAAGAATTGTCTTTGCTGCAACTGACTTTGCGAGGAGCTCCTTGGCAATAACCATGTTCTCCTTCATGTCGACAGCTGAGCCATCCCACATGTGTGAGTTAAATAGTGGTTGCTTTCCATCCTTGATGCGCTGTGCACCAATTTCGAGAAGTGGACGCATAAATGTGTCGAGCTTCTCTTTTGGGCAGTGATCTGTGTGGATAGCGATATTGACGTTGTAATTCTTTGCAACAACGTGTGCAAACTCTGCGAGCGCTACTGCGCCGGCTACCTGATCTTTAACAGTTGAACCAGATGCGTACTCTGCTCCACCCCAAGAGAATTGGATGATTCCATCAGATTCTGCCTCTGCGAAACCGCGGATAGCGCCAATGATTGTCTGCGATGAGGAGACGTTGATAGCTGGATAGGCGAACTTGCCTGCCTTAGCTCGGTCCAACATTGCTGCATAAACTTCAGGGGTTGCAATTGGCATGATGTGCTCCAATAGGTAGATCGAAGGGTGTAAACCCGATCCGATGCGGCACCATTGGCTCACCGAGGCTTACGGCTAATCCAACCACCTACCCC
>JACCDM010200736.1_pt1 | contig 32386 bp, 28 predicted proteins | sample 7445851 | NCBI WGS metagenome assembly JACCDM01 (sample SAMN15323438, study PRJNA562643) | freshwater metagenome | isolation source: river surface water | place: USA:Blue River Watershed | collected 2017-08-16
AAATATTGAAAACCCAGACGCGCCCATTAACTTAATTCATCAAGACGATTGTATTGGTAGTATTGAAAAAATTATAGCATTGAATTCTTGGAACAAAACCTTTAATGCTGTAGCGCCTTTTCACCCAAGTAGAAAAGAATATTATACTCAAAAAGCAACCGATTTGAATTTGGCTTTGCCTAAATTTGCCTCCGCAAATAACAAGATCGGAAAAACTATTTGTAGTGACAAACTCATTAAACTCCTTCAATATTCCTTTATAAAACCAACGTTATAACGTGAGAACCCGAATAAAAAATGCTTTTTTAAACCAAATCAAAACTATTGGTTTGCCCATTTTAGCCCTATGTTGGGTCAGTTTTTTTTGGGGTACTACTTGGATTGCTTCCAAAGAAGGTGTGAAACACATGCCTGCTTTGCAACTCGCTGCCATTCGACAATTTATTGGTGGATTTCTTTACATCGCGTTCTTTTTATGGAGGAAAACCCCTTGGCCGAAAGGCAAACAATGGAAATTTATTCTGATTTTGAGTGTGCTTAATTTTGTACTGAGTAATGGACTCAGCACTTGGGGTGTAAAATATATTAGTAGCGGATTAGGGGCTATCATTGGGGCTTTGGTCCCGTTATGGGTCGTGATTATTAGTTTTTTTAGAGGCGAACGCTTGTCAAAATTATCTATAATTGGTCTAATCGTAGGCTTTTCTGGAATTTGTGTGGTTTTTTACGACCATTTGAGTGATTTTCTCCTTCCTGATTTTCGATTTGGAATTTTGATTTCTATTATAGCCACTTTAACATGGGCTTTTGGCACCTTATATACTAAGAAAAAAGCAACGAGTTTTAATCCCTATTTTGGATTAGGATTGCAAATGTTTATTTCGAGTATTTTGCTTTTTGCTTTTACGGGAGCTACAGGAACTTCTGTAAGTTTGTCTGCAATTCCAGCCGCTTCCTGGTGGGCCATTGGTTACTTGGTAGTGTTTGGGTCGGTCTTGACCTTCATTGCCTTCATTTATGCTTTGCAACGGCTTCCATCGGAAATTAGTAGTATTTATGCCTATGTTAACCCAATCGTAGCTGTTTTACTAGGAACTATTATTTTTAATGAATCATTAAATCCTCCGATTGTCTTTGGCGGAAGCATTACCTTAATTGGTTTGTATATGGTCAACCAATCCATGAGAAAGAATAGAGTATAGTAGGGATGAATTAGTTTTTAATTCTAAAAGAAATGAGTGAAGAATACATCAAGCGAGTGAATACAATATTGACTTATATTGACAACAATTTAAGTGGCGATTTATCTTTAGAAACTATTGCTAAACTAGGCTTTTATTCTCCTTTTCACTTTCACCGCCTTTTTAAGTCAATAACTAATGAAACTTTGAATGGATATGTGACTCGCAAAAGAATTGAAAAAGCAGCTTCATTACTGATGCATCAGAAAGACATAAGCATTGCAGAGCTTGTTTTACAATTTGGATTTAGTAGTAATGCTACATTTACAAGAGCCTTCAAGAAATATTACAAACAAAGTCCAAGCGATTTTAGAAAGTCTCATTTCAATTCATTTAGCAAGATTAGCAAAACGAATAGCAAGAAAGGAAAAGAAAATAGCGCTTCAGAAGAATACATTTGTACCCTTACTAACCTAAAAAAATGGATACAAATGAATGCTACAATTGAAATTAAAGAACTCCCTAAAATGGATTGGGCTTTTATCACTCATATTGGAGTGGAAGGATTGGATGCTGCTTATGGAAAATTACTCCAATGGGCTATTCCCAAAGATCTTGTGGGGAATGATTTAAAAATGGGACGTATTTATCATGATAGCTTTAAGATTACAGAACCTGATAAAGTGCGAATGAGTGCTTGTCTTTTACTCCCATCGCTAATTGAAGTGACTGGCGAAATTGGTTTAACATCTACCCAAAAAGGAAAATACATCGTAGGCCATTTTGAGATCGCACCTCATGATTTTGGAAAGTCTTGGCAATCTCTTTTCATTTGGATGAATGAAAATGGATATAAAAAAGCAGACGAAAATCCATTTGAAATAATCCACAATAACTTCAATGAACATCCGGAGAAAAAATGCATTGTGGACTTGTGTATTCCTATTGAATAAAAATAAAAAAACCGATTATTACTAATCGGTTTTTTTGTTTTTTATAATTCAAGATTACCAAATTTTAACTCGCTTTTCAGGAGCTACATACATTCCATCAGTTGGTTGTATATTGAACGCTTCATAAAAAGTATCTACGTTTTGTAATGGCACATAAGCACGATACATCCCTGGTGAATGTGGGTCAGTTTTTACTTGACTTTTCAAGGCCTCGTCTCTCATTTTTGAACGCCAAATTGTAGACCAAGAAATAAAGAAACGTTGTTCTGGAGTGTATCCATCGATTAATCCTGGATTTCCATTCGCTTTTAGGTACAGTTGCAAGCCATCGTAAGCTGCATTTACACCTCCTAAATCACCAATATTTTCTCCTAAAGTAAATTTACCATCTACAAAAGTTCCAGGTAAAGGCTGTAATGCACTGTACTGTGCTGCCAAAGCTCCTGTTAATGCCGTAAATTGTTTCAAATCGTCTGCTGTCCACCAATCTACTAAATTACCATCGGCATTATATCTTGCACCTGAATCGTCAAATCCATGAGAAATCTCGTGACCAATTACAGCTCCTATTCCACCATAATTAACCGCTTCATCGGCTTGGTAATTGTAAAATGGCGGTTGTAAAATCGCTGCTGGGAATACAATTTCATTATATGAAGGATTGTAATACGCATTTACAGTTTGTGGCGACATTCCCCATTTTTCTTTGTCCACTGGTTTTTTTAATTCCGCTAAATTTTCATTGAACGACCATTGCGAAAGGTTTTTTACGTTTTCAAAATACGTCCCTCCCTCAGCTGGCTCTTTGATTACTAGTGCAGAATAATCTTTCCATTTGTCTGGATAACCAATTTTGATTCTTGATTTTTGCAATTTAGCTATGGCACTTTTCTTAGTTTCTTGAGACATCCAAGCCAAATTATTAATTCTATTCTCAAAAGCTAAAAATACATTTTTAATCATTTTCTCTGCTTTAGCCTTTGCTTCTGCAGGGAATTTTTTCTCTACATACAATTTACCCAAGGCTTCCCCAATAGCACCATTAATAACCTGAAGTGCACGTTCTTCAAGTGGTCTTTGTTTTACAGCTCCTGTTAAAGTTTTTCCATAAAATTCCCAATTTGCTCTTTCTAATTGGGTTGATAATTGGCTTGTTGACTTATTTAAAAGTGTCCAACGCATATAGGCTTTCCAATCTTCTACTTTATTTTCTTTTAGAATACCTTCTAAAGCAGTTAAGTATTTTGGCTGAGACACAATTAATGAATCGGTTTTAGGCAATCCTATTTGTGTTAAATACCCATCCCAATTAATTGAAGGTGTTAGTTTTTGCAAATCTTTAACCGTCATTGGATTATATGATTTTCTTCGGTCTCTTCGTTCCACTCTATCAAATCGTGGTTTTGACATTGCGGTTTCAAGAGCTAGAATCTTTTCTGCCTGAGACTGTGCTTCGGCTGGTTTTTCACCAATCATTTGCAACATCTTAGCCACATGAAGTACATACTTAGCTCGTTTTTCTTTCGAATCAGCATCTTCTGAAACATAGTAATCTCTGTCAGGCAATCCTAAACTACCCGGACCCACATTAATGACATTTCTATTACTGTTTTTAGCATCAACTCCAATACCAACACCAAAAAAACCTAGACCCCCTACAGGCGCCATTTGAGTTAACAAAGCTTGTAAATCAGCCGTATTTTTTACCGCATTAATTTTCGCTAAGTATGGTTTTAATGGAGCGTATCCTTGCTTGTTTCTACTAATAGTATCCATTATAGATTTGTACAAATTGATTGCTTTCCCTTGGTCTGTATTCGATTTATAAATAGGGTTTTTTGACGCTTCTTTCAAGATAGCCAAAGCATCTTCGTCTGTTTTTTGACGTAATTCATCAAAACTTCCCCAACGTGTTTTATCATTAGGTATTTGAGTATTGTCTAACCAAGTTCCATTCACGAAACGGAAAAAATCAGTGCTTGGTTTCACTTTTTGATCCATAAATTTTAGATTAATTCCAGGTTGCTTGTTTTCTGTTACAGTCTGAGCTTGAGTTGCTGTAACCGATAACATCGCTGGAATTACAAAAAGAATAGTACTCTTAAATAACTTTTTCATTATTGATAATTTTAAAGTGATATGACAAATCTATTGATAAATTATTTAAACAATCGCTTTTAATGTGATTTTTTAATAAAATTGATTTCATAAATACCGTTTTGAATTTCGTATTTTTGCAGCAAACTCATACGATGAAAGCATTTTTATACAGATATAGAATTTTCTTTGGCGTACTAATTGTATTTTCAATTGTTACTATTTCTTTGTTTTATTCGGCTTTGAAACCGGCTAAAACTTTACCCATCTACAACCCTGCTGATGTGAATCCAGAGTTGGTGGATAGTGCGGTACAATATGTGAGTAAATACCATACGATTGCTGATTTTTCTTTTGTGAACCAAAATGGAAAAACCATTACTCAAAAGGATTATGAAGGTAAAATTTATGTTGCTGATTTCTTTTTCACCACCTGCGGTTCGATTTGCCCAAAAATGACCACTAATTTAGAGGAAGTACAAAAAGCGATTATCAACAACCCAAAAGTAATGCTACTTTCTCACACCGTTTTTCCTGAAACGGATAGCGTTCCTGTTTTAAAAGAATACGCCATCAAACATCATGTTGACGACAGCAAATGGAATCTTGTGACAGGTGATAAAAAAGCTATTTATTCTATGGCTAGAAAATCTTATTTAGCAGTAAAACTGGGTAAACCGTCAGAGCTATATGATATGGTACACACCGAAAATTTTGTACTAGTAGACCAAAAAAGACGTGTTCGTGGATTCTACGACGGAACAAATAAAGAAGACGTTCAGCGCCTGATCGAAGACATTGCTTTTTTGTCAGAACCATAAAACTTCTTTTCAATTGATTTTTTAGTATAAAAATGATAATTATCATTTGGTTTACTATTAAAATCTGTACTTTTGCAATCTTAATTCAATCTAAATAAGATTTGCAAACCACATTAAATACTCTCAAAAAAGGCGAAAAAGCGACCATTAAAGAATTTGATGTAGATGCTGTTCCATTGAAATTATTGGAAATGGGTTGTTTGCCAGGAAATGTGGTTGAATTGCTCCAAATAGCCCCTTTTGGCGACCCCTTGTATTTGAATATCAACGGTTCGCATGTGGCCATTCGAGTGGAAACAGCCAAAGAAATCGAAGTAGATGTAATTGAAAACAACTAATGCTAAGCAGTCACAACATCAATGTAGCACTAATTGGTAATCCAAATGTGGGAAAAACTTCGGTTTTCAACCAACTTACAGGATTGAACCAACAAGTGGGGAATTATCCCGGCATTACGGTAGAGAAGAAAATCGGTTTTTGTAAATTACCTAATAATTACAAAGCCAACATTCTTGATTTGCCTGGTACCTACAGTTTGAATGCGAGTTCCATTGATGAAAATGTGGTGATTGAGTTGTTGTTGAACAAAAACGACAAATTGTACCCAGACGTTGCTTTGGTGGTGACTGATGTTGAAAATTTAAAGCGAAATCTACTCCTTTTTACCCAAATAAAAGACTTAGAAATTCCGACTATTTTAGTCATCAATATGGCTGACAGAATGAAACACAAGGGGATTTCTCTTGATGTTCCTTTTCTAGAAGAAAAACTAAAAACAAAAATAGCCTTAATTAGTTCGCGAAAAGGCACTGGAATTGAAGAGTTAAAACAACTCATAGTCAGCTACAAATCGATTCCAAAAGAACCGTGTTTGAACGCTTCTATAATAGACGAAGAATATTTTGAGTCATTACGCAAAACATTCCCGAATCAATTATTGTACAAATTATGGTTGGTAATTACTCAGGATGTCAATTTCTTAAATTTGGATCGAAATGAAATCAGGAATTCTTACACCAAATCGCATTCTGACTTAAAAAGACTACAACAAAAAGAAACTATAAAACGCTATCAGTTCATCAATGATGTTTTGAAAGAAGGGTTGAAAATTGATAGTAGTATTGCCAAAGATTTTCGCTCTATCCTTGACCGAGTGCTAACACATAAAGTTTGGGGCTACGCCATTTTCTTTTTTATTCTTTTTGGAATTTTTCAATCCATTTTTGAATGGTCCAAAATCCCGATGGATTTTATTGACTCTTCATTTGCCTCTTTGAGTGCTTTGGCTAGCGAAAAATTGCCTGCCGGCGTATTGACTAATTTAATTGCGCAAGGTATCATCCCGGGTATTGGAGGGATATTGATTTTTATTCCGCAAATCGCTTTTCTTTTTATGTTCATTTCTATTTTAGAAGAAAGTGGGTACATGAGTCGAGTAGTATTTTTGATGGATAAGATTATGCGAAAATTTGGTTTGTCAGGTAAAAGTATTGTACCGCTAATTTCGGGTACAGCTTGTGCTATACCAGCAATTATGGCGACTCGAAATATTGAAAACTGGAAAGAACGATTGATTACTATTTTAGTCACTCCGTTTACGACTTGTTCTGCTAGACTACCTGTTTATGCCATTATTATTGCTTTAGTTATCCCTGAAAAACGCGTTTTTGGAATCGTTAATATGCAAGGTTTGACTTTAATGCTATTGTATCTTTTGGGCTTTGGAATGGCTATATTTTCGGCCTACATTTTGAATAAAATTTTAAAAATAAAAGGCAAAACCTACTTTATTGTAGAAATGCCCAATTACAAATTACCGATGTTCAAAAATGTGGCCATCAATGTAATTGAGAAAACAAAAGCATTCATTTTTGGAGCAGGGAAAATCATTTTGGCTATCTCTATTGTTTTATGGTTTTTAGCTTCTTATGGTCCGGGTGATAAATTCAATAATGCCGAAAAAATCATAATTGAGAAAAATCTTGCTAAGCCCTTGAATGCATCTGAATTACAAAGTGCCATCGCTTCGCAAAAATTAGAAAATTCGTATATCGGATTGATGGGTAAAACCATTGAGCCAGTAATTTCTCCATTAGGTTACGATTGGAAAATTGGCGTAGCTATTATTAGTTCATTTGCGGCTAGAGAAGTTTTTGTTGGAACACTAGCCACAATTTATAGCGTGGGAGATAGTGACAACGACAATACGATTAAAAACAAAATGCAAGCCGAAATTAATCCTGAAACGGGTCAAAAAATATTCAATTTTGCCTCAGGAATTTCGTTGTTATTATTCTACGCTTTTGCCATGCAATGTGCCAGTACCATTGCCATCACTAAAAAAGAAACCAATTCTTGGAAATGGCCTTTAGGGCAATTAATCTTCATGAGTGGACTAGCCTATTTAGTGGCTTTGATTGCTTTTCAAATTCTAAAATAATCAACGATGATTCAAGAAATACTAGCCTTTGGAATACTGATTTTGGCCATTGCTTTTTTGATTCGAAAATATTTTTGGAAGAAAAAATCAGACAAGAATTGTGGTAATGGCGATTGCGGTTGTAACTAAACTATTTTTACAAACAAATTAGCCGCGATTTTATTCGAAATAGCAATTTCTTTTTCATCCAATTGTATCCTCACAGACAGGTCAAATACTTCTTTGCTCAATACATTAATTTTAGAACCCAAAGCGATTTCTTGCCTGTCCAAATATTTTAAAAATTCAGATGAAGTGTCTTTAACACCCACACAAATTACCGATTGATTTTCTTTTAAGTCCGAAAGCAATATCTTTTCTACTTTAATTATTTGTCCGTTCCTATCAGGGATAGGATCTCCATGTGGATCTTCAGTAGGATTTCCTAAAAAATCATCCAATCGATTGATTAATTGTTCTGATTTAATATGCTCTAATTGTTCTGCTATATCATGCACTTCATCCCAAGAAAAATCCAACTTTTCAACTAAAAAAACTTCCCATAAACGATGTTTTCTCACAATCATCTTTGCCGCCAATTTCCCTTTTGGTGTCAAAAAAACACCCTGATACTTTTTATAATGAACCAAATCTTTCTCTGCTAATTTTTTAAGCATATCCGTCACTGATGATGCTTTAGTCTCCATCATTTCAGCAATAGCATTTGTACTTATCTCCGTGGATAAAGAAGTGGTTAAATGATAAATAGTTTTAAGGTAATTTTCTTCTGAAAAAGTCATTCTTTTGAGTTTACAGATTATTTTTTTACAATTAACAAAGGTATCGAAATCTTATGACGTAATTTATCTACAGTGGTCCCAAAAAGTAAATCTTTTAAACCCGTATGACCATGGGTTCCCATCACTAAAATATCAAAATCGGATTGATTTACAATTTCTGGAATGACCGTATTAGGTCTGCCAAATCCAAGTATAGTTTCAACTTGAAACCCTTTTTCATTTAACATTTTCTCATACTCTTGCAATAGCTTTTCGTCTATTTTAGTCTCATGATCATCCGCATTATTACCATACACTATGGCTCCAACGGTTTCTACAATATGAATAAGAGTATATTTTGCTTCCATTCCGCCTAGTTCAAAAGCACTATTTAAAGCAACTTCATCAGCAAAAGAAAAATCAACAGAAATAGCGATATTCTTTTTATGTTGAAATTCGGACTTCGAAAATTTCAAGGCCATCAGATGAGGCGAATGATTATGAATATGAAGCTTAACCTTTGAAACAAAAGGTTTGAATACTATATAAAGTAACAAAATCAAGAAACCAAAGGCAAGCGGAACTACAGTTACCCATAAAATTAAAGGGTGTTTAGTGGTTTCTAACCAACCGCTAATTTCGGTATAAACCAATCTCGCATTAAGAGAAACTATTATAGTAGCAATAATCCAAGCTGCAATTTGAGTTATTTTAGAGATATGAAACCCTTTCATCTTTGATTTATCGCTAACAAAATGAATTAACGGAATTATAGCAAATCCTAATTGTAAACTCAAGATTACCTGACTCAAAATCAATAATTTCCCAGTGACACTTTCTCCATAAATTAAAATAACGATAACTGCAGGAACAATCGCAATTAATCGTGTAATGATGCGCCTAACCCAAGGTTGAATTCGTAAATTAAGATAGCCTTCCATCACAATTTGACCCGATAAAGTTCCTGTAATAGTAGAGCTTTGACCCGCTGCTATCAAGGCTACCGCAAATAAAATCGGGGCCCATTGTGTCCCTAAAAAAGGGGCTAAAAATCGATGCGCATCCTGAATTTCAGCTACTTCATACAGACCATTTCTATAAAATGTGGCTGCTGCCAAAATCAAAATAGCGGCATTCACAAAAAAAGCCAAATTCAACGCAATGGTAGAATCAATCAAATTATACTTTAATGCTTGTTTGATTCCTGAATCTGTTCGAGAAAATTTTCGGGTTTGTACTAGTGAGGAATGTAAGTATAAATTATGCGGCATTACAGTAGCTCCAATAATACCTATAGCTATATACAAGGCCGATTCATTAGGGATGGACGGAATTAAACCGTAAATTACTTTACCCATTTCGGGTTGTGCAAAAATCATTTCAAAAACAAACGAAAACCCAATGATAGCGACCAACACAATAATAAAAGCTTCCATCATCCGAATGCCTTTATTTATTAAAAAGAGTAATAAAAATGTATCCAAAACCGTAATCAAAACTCCTTCAAGTAAAGGAATTCCAAACAATAAATTAATCCCAATTGCCATCCCTAAAACTTCCGCTAAATCACAGGCTGCAATTGCAATCTCTGCTAAAAAATAAAGAATGTAATTTATAAACTTAGAATACGTTTCTCTTGAAGCTTGTGCTAAATCACGTTGCGTAACAATTCCTAATCTAGCACTTAAACTTTGTAACAATAAAGCCATTAGATTACTCATTAATAAAACCCATAACAAAGCGTAACCAAACTGACTTCCGCCCGCAATATCTGTTGCCCAATTTCCAGGATCCATATAACCCACACTGATCAAATAGGCAGGGCCGAAAAAAGCAAGAATTTTTCTAAAAACAGACGTTTTGTTCTGAGTTGAAACAGACTGATTTACTTCTTCTAAAGATTTACTCATGATTGAAATTCAATTACTAAAGCAAATATATGTAAAAAACTTTTATTTGAGTAATAATTTTTTTAGCTTTGTCTAAATTTTTTTTTAATAAATTCTAAAAACACAATTGTGAAAAATTTAATCTTGCTTTTATGTGTTTTAGCCCCCACGCTTTCATTTGCCCAAACTACAATGAAAGGAAAAATCACTTCTGAAGGTCAATCCCTTTCAGGAGCAAATATTGTGTTGAAAAATACCAAATATGCAACCATCAGTGATTCAATGGGAGTCTATAGCATCACAAATATTTCGTCTGGAAATTACGAAATACTGGTTTCCTATACTGGCTTTAAATCCCAAAAGAAAAACATTAGTGTTACTGACTCTAATGAAATAACTTTGAATTTTGATTTGAAGGACAGCCATGTACTAGATGAAGTAGTGATAACCGGAACTTTAAAAGCCGTTAGTCGTCTGGAAAGCCCTGTTCCTGTTGAAGTATACAAACCCGCTTTTTTCAAGAAAAATCCAACAGCAAATATTTTTGAAGCTTTACAAAATGTCAATGGGGTGCGTCCGCAGTTGAATTGTAATGTTTGCAACACTGGCGACATTCATATTAACGGACTAGAAGGACCTTATACTTTGGTCTTGATTGATGGCATGCCCATTGTTAGTGGGCTTTCTACCGTTTACGGCTTATCTGGAATTCCCAATTCGCTTTTAGAACGAATAGAAATCATCAAAGGACCGGCATCTTCTCTTTACGGAAGTGAAGCTGTAGGTGGATTAATCAACATAATCACAAAAAATCCTAAGAATGCTCCCTCCTTTTCGACCGATGTGTTCCGTAATAATTGGGGGGAAACGAATGTGGATTTAGGTCTTAAAACCAATGTTGGAAAAACGGCATCGCTCTTAACTGGAATTAACTATTTTAATTACAGCAATCCTATCGATAATAACAAGGATAACTTTACTGATGTTACTTTACAAGACCGTATTTCAGTTTTTCAAAAATGGAATTTCAATAGAAAAAGCAACAAATTGTTTTCGATGGCGGGACGTTTTTTCTATGAAGATCGCTGGGGTGGCGAAATGCAATGGGAGAAAAAATTTCGTGGCGGAAATGAAGTCTATGGTGAAAGCATTTATACCAAACGCTGGGAATTACTCGGTGCTTATGAACTTCCCGTTACTGAAAAATTGTTGTTTTCTTTTTCGTATACAGACCACGACCAAAATTCAGTTTATGGAGACATTCCGTATTTAGCCAAACAACGCATTGGTTTTGGACAATTGACTTTAGACAAAAAAATAAATCATCATGATATCCTTTTGGGAACTGCTCTTAGGTATCAGTTTTATGATGACAATACTACAGCAACAATTCTTGAAGACATCAACTGGATTCCAAGTTTTTTTGTTCAGGACGAAATACAATTGACTGAAAAACACAAGCTCCTCTTAGGCACTCGCTACGATTACAACAGCAATCACGGCTCTATATTTACACCAAGATTAGCTTATAAATGGAAAATAAACGATTCCAATATCTTACGATTTAACGCAGGAACTGGTTTTAGAATTGTCAATTTATTTACCGAAGAACATGCTGCTTTAACCGGCTCACGGGATGTAATTGTTCTTGAAGAACTAAAACCCGAACGTTCCTATAATGCTAACTTGAACCATTTGAAAAAATTTTATTCAAAAAACGGAAACTTCATAGGTCTAGAAACAACGGCTTGGTATACTCGCTTTTCGAATTCAATTGTACCAGATTATGATACTAATCCGAATCAAATTATATACAAAAATCTAGACGGATATGCAGTAACAAAAGGAATTAGCACTAATGTTGATATGGCTTTTAATACGGGTTTAAAAGTGATTTTAGGTGCTACTTATATGAATGTGTCCAAAACAGAAAACAAACTTACAACGCAACAAATCCTAACCGAGAAATTTTCTGGCACTTGGGCAATTTCGTACAAACTTCCATCCCTTTTTATTGACATTGATTATACTGGAAATATCTATGGCCCGATGCGTTTGCCGCTTTTGGGAAATCTAGATCCAAGAGCTGCTTATTCTCCAACATGGAGCATTCAAAACATTCAGTTTACGTTTACCAAATTCAAAAATTTTGAAATTTATACCGGAATAAAAAACATATTGAATTGGACGCCAAACAAAGGCAATCCGTTTATCATTGCCCGAGCAAATGATCCTTTTGACAAAAATGTAGCATACGACACGAATGGAAATGTTTTAGCAACACCAGAAAACCCTTATGCATTAACCTTTGATCCGGGTTATGTTTATGGTCCAAATCAAGGAATTCGTGGCTTTCTTGGCTTTCGTTACACTTTAAAATAATGAAAAAATACATTTACATAGTATTGATTTTCTTTTGGATAATTCCATCGGGATTTTCGCAACTAAAAATATATTCTTTTGAAGAAGCTGAAAAATTATCCGCGGAAAACCCAAAACCATTCGTGATTTTCATCCACACTTCTTGGTGTAATTATTGTAAAATGATGGAGCAATCAACCTTCAAAAACACCGAAATCATAACGCTACTAAATACAGATTTCTATTTCATTGCATTAGATGCAGAAAGTAAAGACGCAATTTTCTTCAACAAGCAATGGTTTCGGTTTAAGCCAAATGGACAAAAAACAGGAATCCATGAACTCGCCACAGCTTTAGCAACTATTGATTCTAAAGTAATTTATCCAACCGTAACGGTTTTACAGCCTGATTTTTCAATTGTATTTCAAAGGCATTCTTTTATAAGTTCCAAAGCAATGCTCGCCATCCTCGAAAAAATAAAATAATTAGTTACTTTTGGGAAGCATTTTCTAAACCAAATATGAAACAATACGATTATATTTTCACGGGCGCCGGTTTATCCGCTTTGATGACCGTATATAAAATGGTGCAATCTGGTCAATTCAAGGATAAAACCATTTTGCTATTGGATGAAAATGCAAAAAAAACCAATGACAGGACTTGGTGTTTTTGGACCAAAAAAAAGGGAATCTGGAACAACATTATTTCTAAAACTTGGGACTCCGCCTTATTTGCGAATCAAGATTTTCAACGCAATTTAGATTTAAATTCCTATCAATACCATATGGTTAAAGGCTTGGATTTTTATAGTCAAGTTTTTAATGTGATTTCAAAAGAAGAAAACATCCATTTTTTAAATCAAAAAGTAACGGATATTGAGGAATCGGAAACCATAATTATGTTACAAACCGAAACCGAATCGTTCTCTTGCAGCAAACTTTTCAATAGCATTTACACTAAAAGCAAGATGGATATTCAAACCGATTATCCTGTATTGCAGCAGCATTTTATAGGCTGGTTTATCAAAAGTGAACAAGCCGTTTTCAATCCAGAGCAGGCAACTTTTATGGATTTTTCGGTAGAACAAAAAGGAAATACGCGCTTTATGTACGTTTTACCTACATCAAAAACTGAAGCATTAGTAGAATATACCTTGTTTTCGCATACGCTTTTAACCAAAGAAGAGTACGAAACCGAAATCAAGAATTACATTCAAAAACTCGGAATTTCACACTATGAAATTATCGAAAAAGAGCAGGGAAGTATCCCAATGACTTGTTATCCTTTTTGGAAACACAATACCAAAAATGTAATCAACATTGGAACTGCAGGTGGCTGGACCAAAGCCAGTACCGGCTACACTTTTAAAAATGCAGACAAAAAGTCGAGCGAACTGGTTTCGTTTTTGGAAACCCAAACTGATTTTAGAAAATTATATAGAAAGACTAAGTTTTGGTGGTATGATTTGCTCCTTTTAGACATTTTAGATCAAAAAAACGAAACGGGTGCAGCTATTTTCTCTGCCCTTTTCAAAAAAGGAAATCCGCAACTTATATTCAAATTTTTGGATGAAGAAACTTCGTTTTGGGAAGATTTGCAAATCATTTGGAAATGCCCAAAAGGACTTTTTATTGAGGCTTTGCTGAAAAGGCTATTTCATTTTTAATTTAGGCTATAAAACGATAACAAATCTTTATGATTAGAATCATTCTAAAGACACAATTTCTATTTATCTTTGCCTAAGATTTTTTTAAATCTAATATCGTATATCATAAATCTAATATAATAATTATGTATCCAGAAGAAATGGTAAGACCAATGAAAGCGGAATTAGTTGACGCTGGTTTTCAAGATTTACATACTGCTGAGGCTGTTGAAAACGCCATCAAAGCAGCAGGAACCACTTTAGTAGTAGTGAATTCTGTTTGTGGTTGTGCTGCAAGAAACGCACGTCCAGGAGCAAAAATGAGTTTAGAAGGCGCCAAAAAACCAGATCATTTAGTAACGGTTTTTGCAGGTGTGGACAAAGAAGCGGTAGATGCAGCGCGTCAACATATGTTTCCTTTCCCTCCTTCTTCGCCAAGTATGGCTTTGTTCAAAGACGGTGAATTGGTTCACATGTTAGAGCGTCACCATATTGAGGGTCGTCCAGCCGAATTAATTGCTGAAAACTTACAAGACGCTTACGCTGAATTTTGTTAGACTAGCCACAAAGACGCTAAGTTACAAAGAAAATTATTTACCGCAGATTCACAGATTTTTAATAACAATCTGCGAATCTGCGGTTTGTTTTTTTATAATAATTGGCAATTCAAAAAAATTCTTTGCGCACTTTGTGAAAAACCTTTGTGGGCTTTGTGGTTAAATACTATCTTTGCACCCGAGTTCTTCCAATTAGAACTCATACATAATTTCTCACTTAAACGTTTATAGCATGCAACTGTACAACACCTTAAGCGCAGAAGAAAGAGCCGAGCTGATTGATCAAGCGGGCAAACAAAGACTTACTTTGTCTTTCTATGCGTATGCCAAAATTGAAGACCCTAAAAAATTTAGAGACGATTTATTCGTTGCTTGGAATGCATTAGATGCCCTTGGTCGTACCTATGTAGCCAAAGAAGGAATCAATGCTCAAATGTCGGTGCCTGCCGAGAATTTCGAAGCTTTTCGCGAAACTTTAGAAGCTTATGATTTTATGCGTGGCATTCGTTTGAATGTGGCCGTTGAACATGACGATCATTCGTTTTTGAAATTGACCGTAAAAGTCCGCGATAAAATTGTAGCCGATGGATTGAACGACGAGACTTTTGATGTAACCAATATTGGTGTGCACTTAAAAGCTAAGGAATTCAATCAAATTTTAGATGACCCCAACACGATTGTCGTGGATTTCAGAAATCATTACGAAAGTGAAATCGGTCATTTTAAAGGTGCCATCACACCTGACGTGGAGACTTTTAGAGAAAGTTTACCCATTATCAACGAGCAATTACAAGACTTTAAAGACGATAAAAACTTGGTAATGTACTGCACAGGTGGTATTCGTTGCGAAAAAGCATCGGCCTATTTCAAACACCAAGGTTTTAAAAATGTGTACCAACTGGAAGGCGGTATTATCAATTATGCCAAACAAATCAAGGAAGAAAACTTAGAAAGCAAATTCATCGGAAAAAACTTTGTGTTTGACCACCGCTTAGGCGAAAGAATTACAGACGATATCGTTTCGCAATGCCATCAATGCGGAAAACCGTGTGACAACCATACCAATTGTTCCAATGATGGTTGCCATTTATTATTCATTCAATGTGACGAATGTAAAGCAGCAATGGAAAATTGTTGTTCTACCGAATGTTTAGAAACCATTCATCTTCCAGTTGAGGAACAAATAAAACTTCGCAGAGGAAAACAAGTTGGCAATAAAGTATTCCGAAAAGGAAAATCAGAGAATTTAAAATTCAAACATTCGGGCGCGCTTTCGGATACTGCTTTGGCCACAGCCTCAAAAACAACTGATATTCGTCAAAAAATAAAAGTAAAAAAAGTTCTTTTAGGCAAAGTAGAGCATTATTACGTTAAAGCACAAGTAGGCCTTTTTATAATAGAAAATAATGAATTTAAGATCGGTGACACGTTGATAATTTCTGGACCAACTACAGGAAATCAAGAATTGATTTTAGAAAAAATGTTAGTGAATGGAACCGAACATTCAACTGCAAAAAAAGGTGACAAAGTAACATTTGAAGTGCCTTTTAGAGTACGATTATCTGATAAATTGTATCTCAAAATGTAAAATTAACGCAGTATAATCATGAAAAAACAAATCCCATTTCGTAACTGAAATGGGATTTTTTCTTTAACAAAAAGGGGTATAAACTTAAAACTAAAAAATACTATCTTTACACCTTATTCGTTTTAAGAACTTAAGTTGTATTCATTGCAACACTACATATAAAATTATGGCATGTACAAGCTGTTCAACTTCTGATGGTGGTGCACCAAAGGGTTGTAAAAATAATGGAACTTGCGGCACCGATAGCTGCAACAAATTAACCGTTTTTGACTGGCTTTCCAATATGAGTTCCCCTAATGGCGAAGCTCCTTTTGATTGTGTGGAAGTCCGTTTTAAAAATGGAAGAAAAGAATTTTATCGCAATACAGAAAAACTTACTTTAAGCATTGGTGATATTGTTGCTACAGTAGCCTCACCAGGACATGATATCGGAATTGTTACTTTAACTGGCGAATTGGTTAAAGTACAAATGAAGAAAAAAGGAGTCAATCCTGAAAGTGCTGAAATTGCTAAAATATACCGAAAAGCCTCGCAAAAAGATATTGACATTTGGTCAGCAGCGAGAGATCGTGAAGAACCTATGAAAGTGCGCGCGCGTGAACTAGCTATTGATCAAAAATTAGAAATGAAAATTTCAGATATTGAATTCCAAGGAGACGGTTCTAAAGCTACTTTTTACTATACTGCCAATGACAGAGTCGATTTTCGTTTATTAATCAAAGATTTTGCTAAAGAATTCAACACGAGAATTGAAATGAAACAAGTTGGTTTCCGCCAAGAAGCCTCACGTCTAGGAGGTATTGGTTCTTGCGGGAGAGAGTTGTGTTGTTCTACTTGGTTGACTGATTTTAGGAGTGTAAATACCTCGGCGGCTCGTTACCAACAATTGTCTTTAAATCCGCAAAAATTAGCGGGTCAATGTGGTAAATTGAAATGTTGTTTGAACTATGAGTTAGACACCTACATGGATGCCTTGAAAGATTTCCCTGATTTTGACACTAAATTAGTAACTGAAAAAGGAGATGCTATTTGCCAAAAACAAGATATTTTCAAAGGTTTAATGTGGTTTGCTTACACTAATAATTTTGCCAACTGGCATGTATTAAATATCGAACAAGTTAAAGAAATTGTTGCCGAAAATAAATTGAAAAACAAGGTTTCTTCTTTAGAAGACTTTGCTATTGAAACCGTTGACGAACAAGAAAAGAATTTTAACAATGCGATGGGACAAGAGAGTTTGACTCGTTTTGATCAACCGAAGAAAAAGAAAAGACCAAACAAAAAACCTAAACAAGGGATAGAAGGAAATCCAGGAAACAACAGACCTGCTAATCCAAACAACAACAAGCCTTCGGGAAATAATAATAGACCAAACAATAACAAGCGTCCGAATCCAAACCAAAAAAGTGGAGAGCCAAGAAAACCGATAATTATTACTAAAAATGAGGATAAAAAATAGTCTTGTTTTTCTTTTAATGGGAATTCTCTTTTTTTCGTGTGATAAAAAAAGAGTGTTTGACGAATACCATTCGGTTGGAAGTGCATGGCACAAAGACAGCACGGTTACTTTTCAATTGCCCGAATTGGATTCGACTAAACGGTATGATTTATTTGTCAATTTGAGAAGTAATGACAATTATCCGTTCAACAATTTGTTTTTGATTGTGGCGTTAGAATTGCCTAACGGTTTTACCAAAGTAGATACTTTAGAATACCAAATGGCAAATCCAGACGGAACACTTCTAGGCGAAGGATTTACTGATATTAAAGAGAGTAAATTGTTCTACAAAGAGAAAGTAAAATTTAGAGGAAAATACAAAGTATACATCAAACAAGCAGTTCGTGAAACAGGCAAAGTTCCTGGAGTAGAAAAACTAGAAGGAATTACAGACGTTGGGTTTAGAATAGAAAATAAAGAATAGAAAATTATATTATGGCTATTATTAATCGTAAAAAAAATCAAGTACCAGACTCAGAAAAGGATATTCAATATTACTCTAAATTATTTTGGAAGTATTTCTTTTATGGTATGGGAGGCATTGCCTTGTTTTTCTTATTTGCTTCTTGGGGACTTTTAGGTTCTATGCCTTCTTTTGAAGATTTAGAAAATCCAGACTCTAATTTAGCAACCGAAATTATCTCTGCTGACGGAGTAGTAATTGGAAAATATTTCGAAAAAAACCGTTCCCAATTAAAATATTCTGACCTGCCTAAAAACTTAGTGCAAGCACTTGTCGCTACCGAAGACGCGCGTTTCTACGAACATTCAGGAATTGACGGCAGAGGAACATTAAGAGCTATCTTAAGCTTTGGTACATCTGGTGGTGCCAGTACGCTAACCCAACAATTGGCGAAACAATTATTCCATGGTGAAGGGTCTAAATTTTTACCTTTTCGAATCATTCAAAAAGCTAAAGAATGGATTATTGCCATTCGTTTAGAAAGACAATATACCAAAAATGAAATCATTGCCATGTATTGCAATGTGTATGATTTTGGTAACAACTCTGTAGGAGTCAACTCGGCAGCCAAAACCTATTTTTCAAAAGAACCTAAAGACTTAACCATCACTGAATCAGCAGTATTAGTTGGTATGTTCAAAAACTCAGGTTTGTATAATCCGGTGAAAAATATTGAAGGGGTAACTAACCGACGCAATGTAGTCTTGAAACAAATGGAAAAAGCGGAGATTATCACCGAAGCTCAAAAACTAAAATTACAAAGTTTACCTATCAAATTGAACTTCAAATTAGAGAGTCATAAAGACGGAACGGCTACTTATTTCAGAGAATATTTGAGAGAATACATGAAAAAATGGGTAGAAGAAAATAAAAAACCAGACGGATCTGATTATAATATTTACAAAGACGGTTTACGTATTTATACTACTATTGATTCGCGCATGCAGTTGTATGCTGAAGAAGCGGTGGAAGCCCATATGGCTAATTTGCAAGAAGAATTCTTCGACCAAGCCAAGGAGAATAAAAACGCTCCATTTGTCAATATTTCTCAAGCAGAAACCGATCGTATTATGAAAAAAGCCATGAAAGCTTCTGCCCGTTGGAACATCATGGAATCGATGGAAAAAAGCGAAGAAGAAATCATTGCTTCGTTCAAACAAAAAACCAAGATGAAAGTCTTCACTTGGAAAGGAGAAAGAGATACCATCATGACGCCCTTGGATTCTATTCGTTATTACAAACACTTTCTACAATCAGGTTTAATGGCTATGGAGCCTCAAACGGGTAATATTAAAGCTTGGGTAGGTGGTATAAACTACAAATACTTCCAATACGATCACGTAGGTCAAGGAGCTAGACAAGTAGGTTCTACATTCAAACCCTTTGTTTACGCTACTGCAATTGAACAATTAGGCATGTCGCCTTGCGATTCTATTTTGGACGGACCCTTTATGATTCGTAAAGGAGAACACAATGTAACCGAAGATTGGGAACCACGAAACTCGGACAACAAATACCGCGGAATGGTCACTTTAAAAAGAGCTTTAGCCAACTCCATTAATACCGTTTCAGCCAAATTAATTGACAAAACAGGTCCTGAAGCTGTAGTGGAATTGACACATAAATTAGGGGTGACTTCTGAGATTCCAGCACAACCTTCTATTGCGCTTGGAGCTGTCGAAATTACAGTGCAAGATATGGTTGCCGCTTACAGCACATTTGCCAATCAAGGGGTATATGTAAAACCGCAATTTTTAAGAAAAATCGAAGATAAAAGTGGTGTGGTTCTTTACGAACCTGTTCCAGAATCACATGACGTATTGAACAAAGACATTGCATTTGCCGTAATTAAATTATTAGAAGGTGTAACCGAAGGCGGATCTGGAGAACGTTTACGCACCGAAGGTGGTGGAAACGGAGACAACCGTTGGACAGGTTATCCGTATATGTTTAAAAATCCAATTGCTGGTAAAACAGGAACTACTCAAAATCAATCCGATGGTTGGTTTATGGGAATGGTGCCTAATTTAGTTACCGGAGTTTGGGTAGGCTGCGAAGACCGTTCAGCACGTTTTAGAAGTTTAACCTATGGTCAAGGAGCAACAGCTGCTTTGCCTGTTTGGGGTTATTTCATGAAAAAATGTTACGAAGACGAAACGCTCAACGTATCCAAAGAAGATTTTGACAGACCCGCTAATCTTTCTATAAAAGTAGATTGTTATTCTAGGCCGGCCGCAGTAGTAAAAGATAGTACGGACACCGAACAAAGTACCGAAGAATTCGAATTATAAAATGAATTGCGAGGAACAAGGTACTCTCTAGGAGCTATTTCCCGCCATTCACTGTATCTTTAAGGCTGAACACCAGCCTTAAAGGATGCCGTTGCTGTCAGGGCTAGGGTTTTTGTTTTCAGTTGGAGTAACCGCAACTAAAATACTGTTTTCATTTCATGACTAAATACCAAAAAACATGATTAATAAAAAAGTATCCTCCGTACAAGAAGCCCTTCAAGGTATTGAAGACAATATGACGCTCATGTTGGGTGGCTTTGGTTTGTGCGGCATTCCCGAAAATGCCATAGCCGAATTAGTCCAAAAACAAACCAAAAATCTCACTTGTATTTCCAATAACGCAGGAGTTGATGACTTTGGCCTAGGTTTATTGTTACAGCACAAACAAATCAAAAAAATGATTTCTTCTTATGTGGGAGAAAACGCCGAATTTGAACGCCAAATGCTTTCTGGCGAATTAGAAGTAGAACTCATTCCGCAAGGAACATTGGCCGAACGTTGTCGCGCAGCACAAACCGGAATACCCGCTTTTTTCACTCCCGCAGGTTATGGAACCGAAGTAGCACAAGGAAAAGAAACACGAGAATTCAATGGAAAAATGCATGTTTTAGAACATGCCTTTCAAGCCGATTTTTCTATTGTAAAAGCTTGGAAAGGGGACACAGCGGGCAATCTTATTTTCAAAGGAACAGCACGTAATTTTAATCCGTGTATGGCAGGTGCCGCAAAAATTACCATCGCCGAAGTCGAAGAATTAGTCGAAGCAGGTACTTTAGATCCCAACCAAATTCATATTCCGGGTATATTCGTGCAACGTATTTTTCGAGGAGAATTTTTTGAGAAAAGAATTGAACAAAGAACTACTCGTAAAAAATAATTTGAAAATTATTCAATTTGAAAATTTGAAAATGAAATGGCATTAGATAAAAATCAAATCGCAAAAAGAATCGCACAAGAAGTCAAAGATGGCTACTATGTTAACCTAGGAATTGGTATTCCAACCTTGGTGGCGAATTATGTTCGTAACGATATCTCGGTTGAATTTCAGTCGGAGAATGGTGTTTTAGGCATGGGTCCTTTCCCTTTTGAAGGCGAAGAAGATGCTGATTTAATCAACGCAGGAAAACAAACGATTACTACATTACCAGGAGCCAGTTTTTTTGACTCGGCATTGAGTTTCGGAATGATTCGTGGACAGCATGTTAATTTAACTATCCTTGGCGCTATGGAAGTGGCTGAAAATGGTGATATTGCCAACTGGAAAATTCCAGGAAAAATGGTCAAAGGAATGGGTGGAGCAATGGATCTAGTGGCCTCTGCCGACAATATAATCGTAGCTATGATGCACGTCAACAAGGCCGGGGAAAGCAAGATTCTTAAAAAATGTACCCTCCCACTTACAGGCGTAGGTTGTGTTAAAAAAGTCGTGACTGAATTGGCCGTTATGGAAGTCACTCCAAAAGGGTTTAAACTAATCGAACGCGCGCCAGGTGTAAGCGTCGAACATATTATTGCTGCAACAGAAGCGAACTTAATCATTGAGGGAGATATTCCAGAAATGAAAATTGACTAATATACTCGCTGCAATTACAAAAATCAATTTCAATTTCAAAAAGCAAAATCAAATTTCAAAATTGGATTCTTTTAATACCTGGGACGACATGGGTTTTTTCACCACATAGAAACATAGACTTGATAGTAAAAAATTAAGAATGAATAGACGTTTCACTATTAACATAGGGAGAAAAATTGAAAGGATAGTTAGAAACCTTCACTCCTTTTCAAATTCTATAGATTAATCCCGTAGGGATTGTATATTGATAACACACCGCCCTAAAGAATCAAAAGTCCCGTAGGGACGAAATAATTATTTAACCAAGATTGAATGTGGTAAAAACAAAAGAAAATCTGCTTTAAAATCAGGAAATTAATTTTATATTGCGACATATTGACACAATGAAATTAACTAAACCAAAAAAAATGAAAAAAAACCTCTTACTACTTGTTCTAATCCTTTTTAGCATTGGAACACAAGCACAAGAAAATGTTGACTTTTCCAAAAAGAAAGACATCATTTCACCCGAAATTAATGCTGACAATACCGTTACTTTTCGACTGGATGCCAAAAATGCCAAAGAAGTAAAAGTACAAGGCGATTGCGTTCCTGAAGGTGGTTTGTTAACCAAAGGCGAAGACGGTATTTGGAGTTTTACTACCAAAAAACTTAATCCAGAATTGTACAGTTATTCGTTTTTTGTAGATGGCGTTAAAGCTTTCGACCCGAATAATGCGTTTTTAATTCGTGATGTATCCACGGTAGTAAACGTGTTTTTAGTAGGCGGTGGCAAAGCCAATTTGTATAAAGTAACTGACGTCCCTCACGGAACGGTAGCCAAACGTTGGTACACTTCGCCAAAACTGGAAACCACGCGCCGATTAACCGTTTACACCCCAGCAGGATATGAAAACAACAAACAAAAATACCCCGTATTGTACTTAATGCACGGTGCGGGTGGCGATGAAAATGCTTGGATGGAATTAGGTCGTACGGCTCAAATTATGGATAATTTAATTGCTCAAGGCAAAGCAAAACCAATGATTGTGGTCATGACGAATGGAAACGCTGATCAAACTGCCACACCAGGTGAATCTAGCGAAGGTTTTGTGAAACCTATTTTTATGCGTCCCGCCACTTTTTCTGGACGAACAGAAGCGGCTTTTGGAGACATTATCCAATTCATCGAGAGCAATTATCGCGTAAAGAAAGAAAAAGCGTCTCGTGCCATTGCAGGGCTTTCTATGGGTGGCATGCACAGTTTGGTAATCTCGGCAAATTATCCAAATACATTTGATTATGTTGGAGTGTTTTCATCGGCTATGTTACAACCTAAAGATTCACAAGCAGCTGTGTATAGCGATTTTACTAACAAACTGAAAGCACAAAGAGACAATAGATTTAAATTGTATTGGATAGGCATTGGTAACTCTGACTTCCTTTTTGAACGATCAAACGAGTACCGAAAATTACTAGACAACCTGCAATTCAAATACGATTACCACGAAACTACAGGAGGACATACATGGTCCAACTGGCGTGACTACTTATCTGAATTTGCACCTTTATTGTTTTAATAGAATAAAAAAACCGCTAAAATTAGCGGTTTTTCTTTTTAATATACTTTACAAATTCTCAAAGAAATCGTTTCCTTTATCATCAGTAATAATGAAGGCTGGAAAATCTTTCACGGTAATTTTACGTACGGCTTCCATACCCAATTCTTCAAAATCCACTACTTCTACTTTCAAGATATTGTCTTGTGCCAAGATTGCAGCTGGTCCACCAATAGAGCCTAAATAGAATCCGCCGTAGGTTTTACAGGCCTCCATTACTTGTTTGGTACGGTTTCCTTTGGCTAACATAATCATACTTCCACCTGCTTTTTGGAACTCTTCTACATACACATCCATTCTTCCAGCCGTGGTAGGTCCAAAACTTCCTGATGGCATTCCGTCTGGAGTTTTAGCCGGTCCTGCGTAATAAATGGGATGGTTTTTAAAATAGTCTGGCATTGGTTTACCCGCATCCAATAATTCTTTGATTTTGGCGTGAGCGATATCACGGGCTACAATCAAAGTTCCGTTTAATTTCAAACGGGTTTTGATTGGGTATTTAGATAATTCCGCTAAAATATCCGCCATAGGTCGGTTCAAATCTACTTCAACTGGCGCTTCCAAATGGGGAGGCGTAGCCGGTAAAAATTGTTTTGGATTGGTTTCCAATTGCTCTAAAAAAATACCGTCTTTGGTAATTTTTCCTTTGATGTTTCTATCTGCCGAACAAGACACTCCCAATCCAACCGGACAAGAAGCAGCGTGACGTGGCAAACGAATCACTCGTACATCGTGAGCAAAATATTTTCCGCCAAATTGCGCTCCAATGGAACTTTCTTGGCAAAACTCTAATACTTTTTTCTCCCATTCTAAATCACGGAAAGCTTGACCTGCCATGTTTCCAGAAGTGGGTAAATGATCAAAATAACCTGCAGAAGCTTTTTTAACTGCTGCCAAATTCGCTTCGGCAGAAGTTCCCCCAATTACTAACGCCAAATGGTACGGCGGACAAGCCGAAGTACCCAAATCTTTGATTTTTTGACGAATGAAAGTCTCCATTGATTTCTCATTCAACAAGGATTTAGTTTGTTGGTACAAAAAGGTTTTATTCGCTGAACCTCCTCCTTTTGCTAAAAACAGAAATTCATATGAAGCTCCTTTTTTAGCATAAATATCAATTTGTGCCGGTAAATTCGATCCTGAATTTTTTTCTTCAAACATCGAAATGGGAACAATTTGCGAGTAACGCAAATTCTTGTTTTGGTAAGTATTGAAAATTCCTTTGGACAACCATTCGGAATCATCGGCTCCAGTGTATACATTTTCGCCTTTTTTTGCCATTACAATCGCTGTTCCGGTATCTTGACAAGAAGGCAACTGCCCTTCTACAGCTACAACAGCATTTTGCAATAAATTGTAAGCCACAAAACGATCGTTGTCTGTCGCTTCGGGATCGTTCAAAATGTTGTTTAGTTTTTGCAAATGTGAAGTTCGCAACATAAACGACACATCGTTCATGGCTTCTTGCGCTAGCAATTCCAATCCTTTAGGATCAACAGTTAGAATTTCTCGATTGCCTAATTGTTCTACTTGTACAAAGTCGGAAGTTAGTTTTTTGTATTGTGTATCGTCTTTCAAAATCGGATACGGGTCTTGATATATAAAGTCCATTATTGAATTTTTAGAGGAGTAAAGTTACGGAATGTTTGACATTTACCCTTTTATTAATTTGCAAAATTACTATACTTTTTGTCTGTGCTTAGTGTGAAAAATTAACTGCTAAAAAAGTTTAAATTAAAAAAACCAACTCGCCACAAAAATGGCAGTGATCACACAAATTACATCTACTAATAACATAGTTCCGAGAGCATAGCGCGTATTTTTAATATTTACAGAACCAAAGTACACTGCAATAACATAAAAAGTACTTTCGGCACTACATTGAAATATACTACTTAATCGACCCGTTAAAGAATCTGCACCAAAAGTATTCATAGAATCAATTAAAAATCCACGTGATCCAGCAGAACTAAACGGACGTAACATGGCTACAGGAAGTGCGTCAGTGATTTCTTTACTAACTCCCATGTTAGAGAAAATAAAAGCAATCCAGTTACTGATTATTTCAAATAAACCACTATTTCTGAATAAAGAAATAGCAACCAACATAGCTAAAACATAAGGGAAAATTACAACTCCCGTTTTGATTCCGTTATTAGCTCCAACCACAAAGGATTCGAAAACCGTAGTTTTTGCTTCGGTGAATTTTTTCTCTTTGATAAAAGAAAATATCAAGGTAAAAGCGATGATTGCAATCAATATTAAAGCAGAAAGGTTGCTTGTAAAATAGTTTTTTCCAATTAAATCCAATGAATTTACATACATCAATAAACCCACAATAGCTGCAATTAGAACCATTAGCGACACAACTAAAGAAGCGCTTTTAAAATTGATTTTTTGCTTAACTCCTACGATTAAAAACGCTGCGATAGTCCCTATAAAAGATGTAATAATACAAGGCAACATCACATCGGCAGGATTGCTCGCGTTAGCTGCCGCACGATATCCAATTATAGAGGTGGCAATCAAGGTTAGTCCAGAAGCATGCAAACACATGAACATGATTTGGGCATCACTAGCTTTGTCTTTTTCTGGATTGAGTTCTTGCAAACTTTCCATAGCTTTTAAACCAAACGGAGTGGCTGCCGAATCCAATCCAAGGAAATTAGCGGCAAAGTTTAAGGTCATGTACGAAATAGAAGGGTGATTTTCTGGAACAGAAGGAAAAACTTTTACAAATACGGGACTCAAAATTTGAGCTAATTTACCAGACGCTCCCGATATAATTAATAACTCCATCAAACCACAAAAGAAGGCTAAATAAGCAATAAGAGGCAAAATCAAATCAATCAAAGTGCTTTTACAAGTGGCTAATAAACCATCCGATTTTTGAACGCCACTATAGATTTTAACTGTTTTGTTTGCGTACACATAAGTAGTATCTGAGTTGATTACCATGGTTTGATCAGGTGCTTTCGTGATGCTGTCCTTGACAAAAGCAGGAACTTGTTCCAAATACTTTTCAGCAACCAAAATAGGGTCATCTTTCTTCCCATTTAATAAATGATCAATAGTATAATTGTCGCCCGAAAACAAACTAAAAACAACAAATACGATGGAAGAAATAAAAATAACCAACCAAAATCTACTTAGTACCATAATTTATATTTTTTGTAAATGTAATAAATCCAATGTAAAGACAATTTCAACATCAATGTCAAATTGTAGATGCAACAAAGAGTTCGTCGTTATTCTTTGTACCGTATCATTTTTTTTATCAACACTATTTGTCCCAAATGATAATATGCGTGTTCAATAATTCCTAATAAATTTCTGAAATAATTTCCATATTTTTCTTCGGAGAACACTTCAAATAGTTTAGATTCCTTCATTTTTTCGATTTCTTGTGCAAATCGTTCAGCTTCTTCCAAAGCGCTATGTACAAAAATCTCCCATTCTTCCTGAGAGCTAATGATTGGGCAATCAAAACTATACTCATCACTTGCATTTAAGGATTCGCCTTCTAAAACCTTTAACACTCTATTGATATAATAATTAGAATGGAAAAGTAAGGTGGTAATAGTATTAAATTCTTGGCACTTCGTAGTGGCTTCATACCACATAATATCGGCTAAAGTATCTTTAAAGTTTACACAGGTCCAATTTTCTCCAAAATAAAGTTCTCTCAAATGTTTGGCGAGATGTTGGGTTGTATTCATAACGTTACTATTTTAAACATGAATAATCTCGTCTTCAATCAATAAATCCTCCCGTCTCAAACGAAGAAAAATCTGCGCCACAGCAATCGTGTCTTTTTCGCAATAGGTTACAATGCGGTCGATATCTTTTTCTACATAATAAACATGCCCCACCTGACTGCCATCGATATCGCCTTTTGAGGAGGGAATTCCTAATACTTTACACATCAATTTCAACGAAGTGAAATGCTTGTAATCGCCAAATTTCCACAATTCCAACGTATCCAGATGCGGAATTTCCCAAGGTTTTTTGCCAAATAAATTCAGCTTATTCGGAATAGAAATTTGGTTAATAATCATACGGCGTGCTAGAAACGGAATGTCAAATTCCTTAGCGTTGTGTCCACACAAAATATGTTGGGCTTGATTGAAATGATTGTTCAATAGATTATTAAAATCGCGTAAAATTTTCTTTTCGTCGCCAAAAAAAGACGTCACTCTAAAATTACGCACATCGCTTTTAACGACAAAATAGCCCACCGAAACACAGACGATTTTACCAAACTCAGCCCAAATGCCTGCGCGTTCATAAAACTCCTCGGGGCTACAATCGTCCTTGCGTTGGTACTGGGTTTTGTTTTCCCAAAGCGCTTTCATTTCGTCGTCAAGCGAATGGAAATGTTCTGCTTCAGGAACGGTCTCAATGTCTAAAAAGAGAATGTGATTGAGGTTGATTTTTTCGATCATGGGATAGAGGGTTGAAATTATTAGACTGGTTAGATGATTAGTTTTTTGGATTAACAGTAGTATAAAAATCTAAAAGTAATAAACTGTAATTATTTTTTAGAATAAAACATATCTAAATTTCTAACAATCTAAAAATCTAAGAAGTCTCATTCAAAAAGACTTTGTTGCGTACTTGGGTTTTCGTGTTCGAGTAACCACTTTTTGCGCCACAACCCTCCGGCATAACCCGTAAGCGAACCATCCGTGCCAATTACGCGATGGCAAGGCACTACAATCCATAACGGATTTTTACCATTGGCCGATGCTACAGCACGAATCGCTTTTACATCGCCAAGTTGTTTGGCTAATTCCAAATAACTCATTGTTTTACCAAAAGGAATTTCGCATAATCCTTTCCACACTTTTTGCTGAAATTCAGTTCCAGCAGGATTCAATTGAAAATCAAAATGCGTTCGTTGCCCATCAAAATAGTCTAGGAGTTGCGTCACCGCTTCTTGTAAAACAGACGGAATTACCTTAGAAACAACTCCTTCGTCAACAATCGAAATTATTGCAATGCCGTTTTCGTCGCCTTTGATGGTGGCCATTCCTAAAGGTGTTTTGATATTCACTGTTTCCATTGGATAAAGATAATCGATTTTGGTTCAAAATAAAAAACCACCCGAGTAGTCGAATGGTTTATAAATTAGCCCTGATAGCAGCAGCATCCTTTGCTGCCGGGGTTCGGCAGAAAAGATAGAGCGGATAGCAGGATAAGCTTCTTATTTGTTCAAAAGTATTGCGGCTTCTTTGGCAAAATAGGTCGAAATCAAACTGGCACCGGCACGTTTGATGCACATCAATTGTTCCATCATAATTTTGTCGTGATCGAGCCAACCTCTTTCGGCTGCAGCCTTAATCATCGCATATTCGCCAGACACATGAAACACGGTTACAGGAACATTCACGGCATTTTTTACTTCGCGAACGATGTCCAAATAAGCAATTCCGGGTTTTACCATTACCATATCAGCACCTTCTTCAACGTCCCAAAGAGCTTCTTTAACGGCTTCAATACGATTGGCATAATCCATTTGATAGGTTTTTTTGTCTTTTGGCACTACTACATCCGATTCTCTTGGCGCACTGTCTAAGGCATCTCGAAACGGACCGTAAAACGCCGAAGCATACTTGGCCGAATAACTCATAATACCCACATTTTCAAATCCTGCCGCATCTAAACCTTGACGCAAACGTAATACGCGTCCGTCCATCATGTCGCTTGGTGCAACAAAATCGGCTCCCGCTTGTGCATGCGAAACCGCCATTTTTACCAAGGCATCGTTGGTGGCATCATTGGCTACATCACCATTTTCAATGATTCCGTCGTGACCATAAATAGAATACGGGTCCAAGGCTACATCAGGCATCACAATCATTTCTGGACAAGCCTTTTTAATAGCACGGATGGCTTGTTGCATTAATCCGTTGGGATTCCACGCTTCTTTGCCTGTATTGTCTTTTAAATCTTCGCTTACTTTTACGTAGATATTCACTGCACGAATCCCTAAATCGAATAATTCTTGAACTTCTTTAAGCGTTAAATCTATCGAACGACGAAAAATTCCTGGCATCGATGGAATTTCAACTTGCACATTTTCTCCTTCTGCAATAAACATTGGAAACATAAAATCGCTCGGACTTAACGTCGTTTCACGAACTAATGAACGAATGCTTTCGTTCACTCGTAATCTTCTACCTCTGTGTAATGGGAACATATGATTTATGATTTAAGAGTAACGATTGTAGATTTTTGATGGATTTATATTTCTGAAATCAGAAATCGTTACTCATCAATCTTCAATCCAATTTACTGGTTTTTCTAACACTTTAATTAATTTTTCTTCTTCGCTTCCAGCCACAGGATGATGGTCATAATGCCATTGAACGTGTGGTGGCAAACTCATCAAAATACTTTCTATTCGGCCATTGGTTTTTAAGCCAAACAACGTGCCTTTGTCGTGAACCAAATTAAATTCGACATAACGACCACGGCGAATTTCTTGCCAAGTGCGTTGCTCTGGCGTATAGGCTACGTCTTTTCTTTTTTCTACGATAGGCAAATACGCTTCAAGGAAAGAATTCCCAACTTCAGTAACAAAGTTGTACCAATCTTCCATCGATTGTTCTTCGGTTGCTTTTAAATAATCGAAAAACAAACCTCCCAATCCTCTGGCTTCGTTTCTATGTGCGTTCCAAAAATACGCATCACATTGTTTTTTGTATTTCGGATAAAAATCAGAATTGTGTTTGTCACAAGCGGTTTTACATGTTTGGTGAAAATGAATCGCATCTTCTTCAAACAAATAGTACGGAGTCAAATCTTGTCCGCCGCCAAACCAACTATTGATTACCTTACTCTGATCATCGTACATTTCGAAATAACGCCAATTGGCATGCACCGTTGGCACTATTGGGCTTTTAGGATGGATAACCAAACTCAATCCGCAGGCAAAAAAATCGGCTTCGCCTACGTTGAATAATTTTTGCATCGAATCAGGTAATTTCCCGTGAACGGCTGAAATATTCACCCCGCCTTTTTCAAAAACTTGTCCGTTTTCTATCACACGTGTTCTTCCGCCACCGCCTTCGGGTCTGTCCCAAAGATCTTCACGAAATTTAGCAACGCCATCAATAGTTTCTAATCCTTTACAGATTTGATCTTGAAGGTTTTGTATGTATTGGTAGAATTTGTTTTTCATTTATTTCCAATATTTTTTATCTTCATAAATAGCAATTCCAATTAGAAGAAAACCTCCAAAAAGAGCTATATATCCTCCTATTCTTTCTTTATTTTGGAATTCTTCCTTTTTCAAAAGAACAATTCCTTCCTTTTCAATTTGAAATAAATTTAAATTCGGTTTAATTGTATCATATGATTTTTGAAAATAAACTTTCAAATTATCACCAACTTTAATATTTTTCTCAAAAAAACTATAATCTTGTGATGGTTTATAAGTTGCTAAAATCTGGTTTAATCCGCTAATTTTTAAATAAAATATTTCTGATTTAAACGAGTCTTTTCCTCCAACCGAATTGTTTTTAATTGTGATTCCTTTTTCAATTACTTTTCCATTGTATACGTCTATTTGACTTAATTCTGAACCGCTTGTCAAAAACATCAAAAACGACCCAAAAAAACAGCAAGCAGCAAGAAATAATGCGCCTAAATAATTTCCAATTCTTCTGTAGATCAGTGGTATTCTCATCAAACTATAAACTAGGAGTTATATTCTTTAACCGCTTCCACAAACGCCTTCGCATGATCCACAGGAATGTTGGGTAAAATACCGTGACCTAAGTTGACAATGTAATTGTCTTTTCCAAATTCGTCAATCATTTCATGCACCATTTTTTTGATCGTTGGTATTGGCGAAAGTAAACGACTTGGATCAAAATTGCCTTGTAATGTAATGTTGCCGCCTGTTAAATAACGGGCATTTCTTGGCGAACAGGTCCAATCTACCCCTAAAGCCGAAGCTTTTGATTTTGCCATTTCGCCTAAAGCAAACCAACAGCCTTTTCCGAAAACAATCACCTTCGTATCATCTGCAAGTGCTTCAACTATTTGGTTAATGTATTGCCAAGAGAATTCGTTGTAATCAGCCGGAGACAACATACCTCCCCAAGAATCAAAAATTTGAATGGCGTTGCAACCTGCTTTTACTTTTTCTTTCAAATATAAAATTGTCGTATCGGTAATTTTTTGCAATAAAGTGTGCGCCGCTACTGGATTGGAGAAACAAAATCCTTTGGCCGTATCAAAACTTTTAGAACCTTTTCCTTCCACTGCATAGCAAAAAATCGTCCATGGTGAACCAGCGAAACCAATCAATGGCACCTCATCGTTCAACATTTTTTTGGTCAACTTGATGGCATCAAAAACGTATCCTAACGTTTCGTTTACATCTGGAACAAATACTTGATTCACTTGCTCCATCGTACGAATCGGATTTGGAATTATCGGACCTAAATTGTCTTTCAATTCTACGTGAATTCCCATAGCGCGTGGAACGACCAAAATATCAGAAAACAAAATGGCAGCATCTGGTTGCACAATACGAATCGGTTGTACGGTAATTTCAGCAGCTAATTCAGGTGTTTCGCAACGCGTAAAGAAATCGTATTTGTCACGTAACGCTCTAAATTCTGGCAAGTATCTTCCTGCTTGACGCATCATCCAAACGGG
>JACCDM010927966.1_pt1 | contig 32334 bp, 31 predicted proteins | sample 7445851 | NCBI WGS metagenome assembly JACCDM01 (sample SAMN15323438, study PRJNA562643) | freshwater metagenome | isolation source: river surface water | place: USA:Blue River Watershed | collected 2017-08-16
ATTCATTTGCACGGATACGCTTTAATGCTGATTTATGATTTGCCATCTTCTAAAAAATTCTCTTTTCTGTAAAATTGAATTGCAAAATTAAACAAAATGATTAGAAATCACAATACATCATTCAAAAAATTATTTGCTCAAGTACTCCTACTTCAAATATGCCTATTTTATTCTTTACATGTTTTCGCATGGGGATTTTACGCGCACAAACGAATAAATCATTTAGCAGTATTCACCTTACCTCCCGAAATGATTGCACTATACAAGCGAAATATTCATGCCATGGAAAGCCTAGCTGTATTACCAGATCAGCGAAGACATTCGATGGATGAAGAGGCTGCTCGGCATTACATTGATTTAGATCAATATAAACTAGCGGCTATTCAATACCTAACCTTTGAAAAAGCCATACAAATCTATTCAAAAGATAGTCTAAGCCTTCACGGAATTGTTCCCTGGATCATCCCAACTATGAAAAATAGGCTAAAATATGCCTTTTTGAACCGTGACACCCTGCAAATAATTAAACTGTCAGCTGAATTAGGGCATTATATTGCAGATGCGCACGTTCCACTTCATACGACTTCCAACTACGACGGTCAGAAAACAAACCAAGTGGGTATACATGCCTTTTGGGAATCATATATACCAGAAATGCTACAACAAGAGATGGAAACGTGGGCTATCCCCGCGCACTACATCGCAGACCTTCAAAAAGAAACCTGGGATTGGATACTTCATGCACATGGACAGGTCCAAAACTTACTTTGGGAGGAAGCATCATTAAACGCGCGGACAAAACCACAATCTAAATATGTCTTTGTAAAAAAAGGAGTTCTGCTTACGAAGACATATGCTCCAGCCTACGCAAAAGCATATCACAACCGTTTAAATCAGCAGATAGAACATCAATTCAACGAATCTATTCAGCACATTGGAAATGTTTGGTATTCTACTTGGTTAGAGGCTGGCCAACCTGACTTTAAATAATTTTGTGCAATTTTGCAGCATGACAGAAAAATTCATTCAACTCAAAGCTGGTAAAGACGCTCCCGTTAAACGATTTCATCCCTGGGTTTTTTCAGGTGCCATTCAAAAACAAAGTCCAAATTTACAAGATGGAGATTGGGTTAATGTTCTTTCTTCGCGCGATGAATTCCTGGGAACAGGTCATTTTCACCACGGTAGCATTGCAGTTAAAATATGTTCATTTACGGAGATTACGGCCAAAACTGCGTTTTGGGAAAACCGTTTACAAAATGCTTGGGATTTACGTTTACTATTGAATTTACCCAAAACAAATGCCTTCCGACTAATTCATGGCGAAGGTGACGGTTGCCCGGGTTTAATTATGGACTTCTATAAGGATGTCATCGTATTTCAAGCGCATACCATCGGAATGCACCGCGATCGCGATGAAATTGTAGCCGCCATTCAAAAAGTTTTAGGCAAAAAGGTAAAAGCCATTTACGATAAATCCCGAGAAACCTTACCTACCGAATATGCCCAAAACTGCACCAATGGATTTGTATTGGGTGAAGTTAAAGTTCCCTATACCATCCAGGAAAATGGAATCTCATTCTCCATCAATTGGATCACAGGACAAAAAACTGGTTTTTTCTTAGACCAACGTGACAATCGGAAGTTAGTGGCACATTACGCTGAAGGAAAAGACATCTTAAATACTTTCTGTTATTCTGGTGGTTTTTCACTTTACGCACTACAAGCTGGAGCTAATTCAGTAGTTTCCTTAGATGCCTCAGCGAAAGCCATTGATCTGGTTCATGAAAATATCAAATTAAATAAAATGGAGACTAAGACCCACGAAGCGATTGTGGGCGAAACACTCCCCTACTTGAAAAACTGCGAAAAGGAGTTTGATATCATTATTTTAGATCCTCCTGCATTTGCAAAATCCATGAATGCAAAACATAAAGCCCTACAAGGATATCAAAAAATCAATGAATTAGCTTTACGTAAAATCAAGAAAAACGGACTACTCTTCACCTACTCTTGCTCTCAGGTTATAACGCGTGAGTTGTTTTATAACATGCTCGTTGCCGCGGGTATCGCCGTAGGCCGTGAAATACAAGTTATCCACCAAATGACACAGGGGCCAGATCATCCCATCAACTTATTCCATCCAGAAAGTAATTACCTGAAAGGATTTGTTTTAAAAGTACTGTAAACAAAAAAGGCTTCCCAATGGAAGCCTTTTTTGTTAGTCAACGAATCTAAATATACGACTCCAGCGAATCTTTCCAGAGAATAAACCTTTATTGGGATCAAGTGACATCCAGACAAAAACAGCTTTACCAACGATATTTTCTGAAGGCACGAAACCCCAAAAACGCGAATCGGCAGAATTGTGACGATTATCTCCCATCATGAAATAATAGTCCTGTTTGAATGTGTAGGTTTTCATGACTTGGCCATCCTGAACTAATTTCCCTCCTTGTAATTCAATACCTGAATTTCCCTCGTACGTACGAATAGCCTCTTGGTAAAAAGCAACATTCTTAGCATCCAATGTAACTGTCATTCCTTTTGCAGGAATCTTAATAGGTCCGAACCAGTCACGATTAAATTTAAACTGAACCGTATCGTGTGGAAACATATCAATGAAGGTAACTCCTTTAGGATCTTTAAAGGATTCAAAGTCAAATGACTTTGCCCAAGGCAACGCCTTAATTTCATCAATATGTTTCTTTGATGTATTTATTTTATATCCTACTAATGAATTAGAAGAATCAGCTAAAGGCAACCAGTCTGCTGAATCATAGCTCGCATCTGGTGCATTTCGAATACCGTACGTATCAAAAAATGCTTCATCTAAATTTTCCTTTGTTTTCATAAAAACAGGATGTTGCATGCGCTCCGGATTATCCATCGGCTTACCATTTACATAAACTTGCTGATCACGAACCTCCAAAACATCACCTGGGGTACCTACGCAACGCTTCACATAAAAGGTACGAAGATCTAATGGTGCATCTCCATCCTCCTCGAAATTAGGCGCATTAAACACGACAGCATCCCCCTTCTTTACTTCCGTAAAACCAGGTAATCGGTACACTGGTAATTCAATCCAGCGCAAATAAGAAGGTAGGTTTGTAAACCAAATTTTCTGATGTGTGAGTGGTAATTGCAAGGGGGTTTTAGGTGTTCGAACACCATAATGCATCTTACTAACGAATAAAAAGTCACCTACCATCAAAGAACTTTCCATGGAAGGAGTTGGTATCGTATAGGCTTCAAATAGGAAAAATCGAATTAAGGTAGCCGCGACGACCGCAAACATGACAGAATCCAGCCATTCACGAAAGGCAGATTTTTGAATCGGTTTTTTTGTTTCTGGTGACTTCATGTCTCGTTAATAAAATTTAAAATCAATTAATTTTTGTGTACTTATTTCAACATGTCTTCCATGCCCAAAATTCCTTTTTTACCCTGAATCCATTCAGCAGCAATAACCGCTCCCAGCGCAAAGCCTTCCCGACTAAATGCCTCATGGGTAATCTCAATTTGATCTACTTTCGAAATGTATTTAACCGTATGCGTCCCCGGAATCGTAGATTCACGTTGTGACCAAATCGGCACTTCATTTGCTTGAGGTATCTCGTTATTCACCCATTGGGTGCGATCGCCATATGCCTCCATGATGCCCTCAGCGATCGTAATCGCAGTGCCTGACGGAGAATCCTTTTTTTCTACGTGGTGAATCTCATTGGTATAAATATCATATTCCTTGTGAGGAGCCATTAATTTGGCCAAGGTACGATTCAATTGAAAAAATAAATTTACGCCAATTGAGTAATTTGATGCATAAAAGAAAGTTGCATCATACTCTGCCGTAGCTGTTTCGATTTCACTTTTTCGTTCGAGCCAACCCGTTGTACCGCAAACAACCGGAATTTGTTTTTTCAAACAAGTTGAAATATTGGCAAAAGCAGAAGCTGGATTTGAAAACTCGATGGCAACATCCACATCTTTCGATGTTAGATTTGCTAATTCATGTGCATTATCCACATCGATTCGCGCTATAATTTGATGTCCACGATCAAGCGCAAGTCGCTCAATCTCCTTTCCCATCTTGCCATACCCGATCAGAACTATTCGCATACTTTTCATTTTTTAAAATTAAAGGATAAAGTCACACGGGATACCAATCCTTTTGACAAAGGGTCAAAATCGAGGATGGGTTTAACCCGCAAACTAATATCATCCGAGACATCAAATGTCTTTAAATGAGCACTAACGTTGGCATCAATCGCATTAAATGCCCAGGCCACAACCATGCCAATATAGGTAAAATCTCGATTTCGACGAAATCCATCATTTATTCGCTTTAGTTGATTTACATCCAAATCGCGCGCTAATCCATCTTCATAGACAACCGAAACCGTTTTGGGAGGTATGTAACTTGGATCATCAGCACGTGGCGAAACAACGTAGTAAAAGGCTCGGTATTTTTGATAACGTTCCTGATTGTAATTAGCAATTAAACCCAGCGAAACAAAAGCACCAGCGACCAGAGGTAATTTCCAATATTGCCGATTGTACGCTTGGCCTAAACCAGGGAAAATTAAGGATCGAATCGTTGCTACGCGCGGAATAATTTTATGAACTGGTTTTGCGACCACAGAATCTTTTTTTGCCAATGAATCTACGTCCACAGCACAAAGGTCCAATGATATACCTAGCCAAACAACAAAAAATAACATCACGTAGCGCATAAAATTACGATTGGATTAATTCCAACAAGCGCTTTAAATCTGTTTCAGACTTTAGCAACAATTTAACCTCTCCCTTTCCATTTTCATCCATTTTCAAGGATACAGGCAAATTGAAATGTTCTGTTAACTGACGTTGCCATTGACGTAGTTCCTCTGCCTGTACGGATTTTGATGAACCTGGGGTAGCATCAACTTTTCCTGCAGCAGATTGGCGAACAGCATCTTCTAATTTCCGTACAGACCATTCTTCTGCAATTGTTTTCGTAAATAATTGATGTTGCAGCGCTGAATTATCTAAGGAGATCAAACAACGTGCATGCCCCATAGATATCTTACCTTCACGAATCGCTACTTGAATCTGTACAGGTAATTTCAACAAACGCATGTAATTCGTCACTGTTGAGCGGTTTTTACCAACCCGTGCCCCTAAATCTTCTTGTTTTAATTGGCACTCCTCCATCAGTCGCTTGTAGGATAAAGCAATTTCAATGGCATTTAAATTTTCACGCTGAATATTTTCTATCAGCGCCATCTCAATCATTTGTTGGTCATCCGCCGTCCGCACATAAGCTGGAATTCGTGATAATTCAGCTAATTTGGAAGCTTGCAACCTGCGTTCACCTGAAATTAGTTGGTAACTACGCGCACCAATTTTACGAACCGTAATAGGCTGAATAATACCGTGAACACGAATCGATTCTGCTAACTCAGCAAGGGCTGCTTCCTCAAAATACTCCCTTGGCTGATATGGATTAGTTTCAATATATGCCAAAGGAATTTCCTCCATTAAATTCACTCCATCTAGACCGCCCATGAGCGAACCTGAATGACTAGCAGAGCTTTGAAGATTTTCTGAATCCTCAAGTAAAGCCCCTAGACCACGACCCAGACCTGTACGCTTTTTATTTTGCTCCTGCTTGCTCATAGAAAGTACCTTATACTGTTTGAAGTAAACCATTCTTACGAATAATCTCCTTCGCTAAATTTAAATAACTGATTGATCCTTTGCTATCCGCATCGTGCAAAATGGCTGGGATTCCAAAACTAGGTGATTCTGATAAACGTATATTCCGAGGAATAATCGTCTCAAAAACCATATTTTTAAAATGTGAATTCACTTCGTTAACGACTTGATTAGACAAACGTAAGCGCAAATCATACATTGTTAACAGGATACCTTCGATCACTAATTGAGGATTCAAACGTGACTGAATAATCTTGATTGTATTTAATAGTTTTCCTAAACCTTCTAATGCATAATATTCGCATTGCACGGGAATAATAACTGAATCTGCGGCAGTAAGGCTATTTATAGTAATTAAACCTAACGATGGCGAGCAATCCATGATGATAAAATCATACGAATCCTTGATAGAAGCTAAGGCATCTTTCATTTTTCCCTCCCGATTTTTCAGATTAATCATCTCAATTTCAGCACCTACTAAATCGATGTGAGATGGAATAATATCCAGAAAAGGGACTTCGGTGGCTAGAATACTTTCTCCTACTTTAGCGATGCCCACCATGCATTCATAAATGCTGCGGGTTACTTCTTTCGGGTTAAATCCTAAGCCAGAAGTAGAATTTGCCTGTGGATCCGCATCAATTAAAAGTGTCTTAAATTCCAAGGCAGCCAAACTCGCAGCTAAATTAATCGCTGTGGTCGTTTTACCTACTCCACCCTTCTGATTTGCAATCGCGATAATCTTACCCATGAAACATTTTCTAGTTAACGATTTGAACCAACAATATTACGAAAAAGGTTTCACATCTTTTTTCAAAATTGAATCGATCGATAGGCAAATTTTATCACATGAGTTTAGAGACTTTCAAACAAACTCTTTTAACTTGCCGTAAGATTATCAACAACCTATTTTATGACGCAAAATTCTACATCGCATCCCAAAGGACTCTATGTACTTTTCACCACCGAAATGTGGGAAAGATTTAATTTCTATGGCATGCGTGCCATTTTATCTCTTTTTCTTGTCAGCGCACTTGCATTTAAACAAAATGAGGCATCCATCTTATATGGTGGTTTTCTGGGTTTAAGTTACCTCACGCCGATGTTGGGTGGTTATATTTCCGATCGATATTTGGGCAATCGAAATTGCATCCTATTTGGTGGTTTTGTGATGGCTTTAGGTCAGCTTTTCTTATTTGGATCTGCGAGTACTTTTGCCGCAAACCTACCTTTGGCTAATATTCTGATGTGGTCGGGCTTATTTTTCTTGATCATTGGTAATGGATTCTTTAAACCTAATATTTCGTCCATGGTGGGACAATTATATGTTAAAGGTGACACGAAGTTAGACGCAGCATTTACCATTTTTTACATGGGGATAAATACGGGAGCATTTTTAGGTATGTTAATTTGCCCATGGGTTGGAGATGTTAAAGTGGATGGTGTCCGTGTCGTTGAAGCGTTTAAATGGGGCTTTTTTGCTGCTGGAACCGCCATGTTGATTGGTACTATCTCTTTTTATTTTTTGAAGAATAAATTCATTGTGGCACCTTCCGGTGAGGCGGTCGGTCTCAAGCCTAATTTTAATGCGGTTATAGATAAGTCAAAAGAATCCGAAAAAGCTGAATTTTCGAATCAATCCATTGGCATTACGTTAGCTCTTTTTGCAATACTCGTTTATGTATTTCATTCATTCATTGCCACAGCCGAGGCAAACCCAATTAAGGACTGGATTTATCCGATAATTTATGCATCAGGATTAAGTTTAGCGTTTTTAATCATGACGGATAAAACGCTGAATAAAGTGGAGCGTGATCGCATTTGGGTCTTATATATAATTGCCTTCTTTGTGATGTTTTTCTGGTCGGCATTCGAGCAAGCCGGTTCATCTTTAACGTTTATTGCTGACCAGCAAACAGACTTGCACTTCATGGGGATTGAATTACCTCCAAGTTCGGTTCAAAATGCCAATTCCATTTTCATCGTTTTGTTAGCCTTTCCATTCAGTTGGCTTTGGACATGGCTTCAAAAGCGTGGCATTGAACCTAATTCACCTTCAAAACAATCGATTGGTTTACTTTTATTAGCGATTGGATACTTTATCATTGCCTCCCAAGTAAAAGATTTAGGCACTGAAAAATTAGGCGTTGCCTGGTTATTCTGCATGTACTTATTCCATACAATGGGCGAACTCTGCTTATCACCGATCGGACTTTCATTGGTAGCGAAGCTGGCTCCTAAACGATTTTCCTCCCTATTAATGGGTGTGTGGTTTATCGCAAATGCGGCAGGATATGCTTTGGCGGGAACATTAGGAGCTTTATTACCTTCGATAGAACCTGGTGCAGAAATTCCAAGTTTCCTTGGTTTCGACATTCACAATTTATATGAATTTTTTATGGTGTTTGTTTCGCTAGCAGGCGCAGCAGCAATTCTATTGTATATCTTGTCCGCTGGACCTTTAAAACGAATGATGCACGGCATCAAATAAACTATGCACGGACCTGACCACCATTTACACGAAAAGCATTTAAAAAGTTCGGAATTTATTACGGATATCGTCATCGGTATGTCTGACGGACTCACGGTACCATTTGCTTTGGCAGCAGGATTGTCAGGTGCTGTTGACTCTGCTGCCATTGTCACAACTGCTGGTGTGGCAGAAATTGTAGCTGGCTCCATCGCCATGGGACTTGGCGGATTTTTAGCGGGTCAAACGGAGCAGGAACATTATGAGGCGGAATTAAAGCGTGAATATGAGGAGGTCGAACGTGTCCCAGAGCGTGAAAAAGATGAAATCAGGGAGGTTTTTGAGGATTATGGGTTAAGTCCTGAGGCGCAAGAAATCGTTGTAGAAGCCATTTCTAAAGACAAAGACAAATGGGTAGATTTCATGATGCGTTTTGAGTTGGGTTTAGAACGTCCGCATCCAAATCGCGCACGCAATTCTGCCTTAACTATTGGCATATCCTATATTATAGGAGGTTTCATTCCGCTCATCCCCTATTTTTATGTTTCACATCCTGTGGATGGATTAAAATATTCAGCTGCAGTAACGATTTTAGCTTTATTGATTTTCGGATATTTCAAAAGTAAAATTACAGGACAAAATCCGATCATTGGGTCTCTGAAAGTAACATCGATTGGTGCGGCTGCTGCTGCTGCCGCATTTATGGTCGCTAAACTTTTTCAATAACCTGAAGCAGTGTCGTCCCCGCGTGAGTCTGCGCCTCCTTGTAGGCGGCCGTCCGGAAGAACAAGTATACCTTCAACTAGACCAATACCGCCCGAAGGTGTAAATTCATACCCTTTTGATTTCAATCGGTTTAGTTGCTCAGTTGAAACTCTATTTGCTTCAAAACGCGTAGCCTCGGGTAACCATTGGTGGTGAAAACGAGGAAATTCAACCGCTTGCTGCATATTCATACCCATCACTAACGTATTTAACACCACTTGAAAAACGCTTGTAATAATGGTAGAACCGCCTGGTGTGCCTACGACCATCTTTAATTTACCGTTGGATTCAACAATTGTTGGCGTCATACTAGATAACATCCGTTTCCCTGGTTGAATTTCATTTGCTTTGGAACCTACTAAACCGAATGAATTTGGCACACCTGGTTTTGAGCTAAAATCATCCATTTCATCGTTCAGTAAAAAACCAGCACCTCCTACAAAAACCTTACTTCCATAGGAATTATTCAGGGTTGTTGTTATTGAAACCGCATTTCCTTCTTGATCTACAATAGAATAATGCGTTGTCTCTGGACTTTCGTAACCCGGAAAATCACCCGCTTTAACGTCAGAGCTACGGGTTGCCTGGTTGAAATCCATGGTCTTCATTCGGTTAGTGACATAGACTGAATCCATCAAACCTGTTACCGGAACTTTAACAAAATCTGGATCTCCTAACCACATGGCACGGTCCGCATAAACACGTCGCTCAGCTTCAATCATCACTTGAATAGTTGAATCAGAACTAGGCCCCCACGATTTTAGGGGAAATGGCTCTACCATTTTCATAAGTTGTGCTAAAGCAATTCCACCGCTTGAGGGAGGTGGCATGCCAATAATTCGGTAATTCTGGTAGGTCGAAACTAAGGGTTTTCTCCAGACGGCACGGTAGCTACGCAAATCTTTATGCGAAATTAGCCCGTTTTGTTTACGCATTTCATCAACAATCAGATCGGCCGTTTTTCCTTTGTAAAAACCAGCATTTTTAGATTGAGCAATACGGGTAAGTGTTTCCGCTAAATCTCGCTGGACTAAAAGTTGACCCTTTGTAAATTCTTTCCCATCTGACGTAATTAAATATTCCTTTCCAGGATTTTCTTTAATAAAATCAATTCGATTCCGATTTAAGCCTCGAGCCTCTTTTTCGGTCAAAACCAATCCAGCTGCTGCCAAATTAATTGCTGGTTGGACTAATTCTGCCCAAGGCAAACGTCCGAATTTACGGTGCATCTCAACCATCCCGTTGACAGTTCCTGGAACACCAGCTGAGAAAATACCAATTAAACTCTTACCTGGAATAACATTGCCCGCTGTATCTAGATACATATCACGATCAGCCTTGATGGGCGCTTTTTCACGGTAATCCAGCGTATATGCTTTGCCCTTAGCTGAACGATAGACTAAAAATCCGCCACCACCAATATTTCCTGCAGCTGGATGACAAACCGCTAATGCAAAATTTACTGCTACGGCTGCATCGATGGCATTTCCACCTTTCTGTAAAATTTGTAGTCCTATTTCACTTGCAGCAGGATGTGTTGTAACGACCATTCCGTTTTTTGATTCAACTAATGGCTTCTGCGTTGTTTGGGCAGCTACAATAAAGGAAAACAAGAAAAAGAAGGCGAATTTAGTATACATTGTCAGGTAGAGGTGTTGAAAAATAGAAAGCGCTAAAATTAGACAGAAAAATACAAATTTGCATAATTCAGGAATGTCGAGAAAATAAAAATATAAATTACCTTTGTGAGCATAACCCAAATCTTCAATTAAAACGATTAGTTAGCGTGGATATTTTCGAAAAAGTAGTCAACAACATGGGGCCTATCGGCGCGCATGCACATTATTCACATCATTATTTTTCTTTCCCCAAATTAACCGGGGAATTAGGTCCACGGATGACCTTTATGGGAAAAGAGATGCTAAACTGGTCGTTAAATAATTACCTAGGACTAGCGAATCATCCAGAAGTAAGAAAAGCAGATGCAGACGCTGCAGCCAAATATGGCCTAGCCTACCCGATGGGTGCGCGTATGATGTCAGGAAATACAAATGAGCATGAAGAGTTTGAGCGCCAATTAGCCGAATTTGTAGGCAAAGAAGATTCTTTCTTACTTAACTACGGATATCAAGGAATTATGTCGGTGATCGAATGTATGGTTGACCACCGGGATATTATCGTATATGATGCAGAGTCACACGCGTGTATCATTGATGGAATTCGCTTACATAAAGCAAAATTGGGTGATTATTATAAGTTCAATCACAATGATATGGACTCGTTGCGTAAAAACTTAGAAAGGGCCACCAAGCGTACCCAAGAAACGGGTGGTGGTATATTGGTGATCACAGAGGGTGTTTTTGGAATGTCAGGTAAAGTAGGTTCGTTGGACAAGATTGTTGACTTAAAAAAAGATTTCAATTTTAGGTTATTGGTTGACGATGCCCATGGATTTGGCACGATGGGTGCAAACGGCAAAGGTGTGGGTGAGCATTTAAATTGCACTGAAGGGATTGATTTATACTTCTCTACCTTCGCGAAATCCATGGCTGCCATTGGTGGTTTTGTGGCTGCACCGAAAGACATCATTATGTACCTTAAATACAATATGCGTTCACAAACCTATGCCAAGGCATTACCTATGCCCTATGTAATTGGGGGAATGAAACGCTTAGAGCTAATCAAAAAGCATCCAGAGCTACGCGAAAAATTGTGGGAGAATGTGAAGGCATTGCAAAAGGGACTTATTGAAAAAGGTTTTGACATTGGAGAAACAACTTCTCCGGTTACACCTGTCTTCTTGCATGGGGAATATGATATTAAGGCGGTAACATCCTTAGTTAGAGACCTACGCGAAAATATGGGAATCTTCTGTTCAATCGTTGTTTATCCGGTAGTTCCTAAAGGTCAAATTATGCTTCGGATCATACCAACCTCGTCGCATACGTTGGCAGATATTAATTACACTACGACATGTTTTGCAGAAGTTCAAAAAAGGCTTCAAGCAGGCTATTATCGTGATTTAAACGCCTAAATGAATAACTTTTAGGTTTTTTTTCACTTTTTTAACTTTTTTTTGGCTTTTTTTAGCAGAATAATTTGCAGGATATACATTTTTCACTAAATTTCGCCTTATAAGCGCTTCAAACAGCGAATAAAGACAATCTAATTTTTTTACAACCAAAAATTCAACTTATTATGAGCAGATTTGCACAAGTTAAAGACCTAGTATTATCATTAGAATCAGATTTCGAAAAATTCTATGACAAAGGAAATCAAGCAGCAGGTACACGTGTACGTGGTGGTTTACAGCAATTGAAAACTTTAGCACAAGAAATTCGTACTGAAGTACAAAACAAGAAAAACGCTACTAAGTAATTTTTACTTTTACGTACTTGAATAAAAAAAGCTCGAAATCTTCGAGCTTTTTTTATGTTCTAAAATAAAGTGGCATGCATGACACTTGCTATCCCATCCACCATTAATTTTCCACGTTCTAACTCAAAAACTCGTGTAGAAATCTCAGCCGTATGCTTTACCGTATTAATTGAATCTACTTGAAATGAAGCACGATACGTCTGTCCTACATAAAGTGGCCGTTTAAATTCGGAAACTTGCTTGAGGTAAACACTCCCCGAACCCGGAAAATCCATACCCATTACTTTTGAAAAAACACTTGCAATGAGCGCACCATGGATTATTGGTTTCTTAAATGGTGTTGTGGCAGCAAAGGCCTCATCCCAATGCAAGGGATTAAAGTCACCGGATATTTTACAAAAATCATTTACCTCTTCTTGGGTAAATGAAAATTCAATTTCATAAGTTGCGCCTAATTGGATCATTTCGTAAACTATTAAATTTGACAAATTGCGGGTACCTTTGTGTTCAAACCACCACACATGATTTATTTTATTTTAAATCCCAATTCTGGAAACAAAAGTAATAGATATCGCGCGGGGATTTTGGAAAAACTACAAAAGATTCCGAATAGCCACTTAAACATCACGGAATATCCAGGTCATGCCAAAGAAATTACGCTATCAATTTTAGCCAGTCAAAATGTGACGTGTATTGTAGCTATCGGCGGAGATGGCACCGTAAACGAGATAGGCACTTGCTTGCATGGATCAAAGGTCAGTATGGGAATCATCCCCATAGGTTCAGGAAATGGTTTGGCCAGACACTTAGGTATTTCAATGAATTTTGATCTTGCACTGGAACGTATATTTTCTGGACATACAATATCCATCGACACGCTAACATGGAATGAAAAACCATTTTTTTGCACAGCTGGAATCGGTTTTGATGCAGAAGTAGCTCATAATTTTGCCAAGGGGAAAGTTCGCGGGCTTGCTAACTACATTCGAGCAAGTCTACAGACGCTTCGTACCTATAAACCAACGAATCTACTGCTTGAAAAAGACGTGGAAGAAGAGCTTTTTTCATTGACTTTTGCTAATGCAAATCAATACGGAAACAACGCATTTATTTCACCCAATTCGGATATCCAAGATGCTCAATTTGAGGTAGTTAAAATTAAAAAAGGCAATTATTGGCAATTGGGCCAACTTGGAATTAGTCTATTTTTAAAACGTATACTAAATCACGCATTAGTAGACATAAATAGCACCAATTCATTTAAATTAAAGGCCCCAGTAGGTACTGCATATCACCTTGATGGCGAAAGCCTACAAACCTCAGAAGAACTTATTCAAATAAATATTTTACCAAAAAGTTTAAAAGTTTTAGTTTAAGACTAAATGAAGTATTTTTTTGACTTAACTATTTGTTTTTCAATTAGTTAACAAATATTTTTTGAATTACATTTAGTCAAACATGCTCTTCAAATACGTTTTTTATTCAAAAAAAATGTATTTTTTTTTATTTGATTTTTTAAAGGCAAAAAGGCACTGAGCGCCCCAATTATTGTACATTTTTTAGTTCCAAATTTTTAGCCAAATTTATTCAGGCAAAATCAACATTTATTTATTTTTTGAAATTTGCAACACCCCCGAATTTTACTATTTTTGTCTCCCCGCTAAATAAAACGATTTCGTTTTTCGTAGTAAAAAAACCACGCTTTAAAATTATAAATTAGCCAATCATATAAAGGGCAACCGATATATCGTTGGAAAGAAACTTTTGTCTCTAAAAATACCTAGTAAGTAAATGCAATTTGAATTAAAAGACTTATGGCAAAAATGTTTGGAAATTATCCGCGCGGATATTTCCAGCCAGAGTTATTCAACTTGGTTTGCTCCTATCGTACCCTTAAAGTTTCAAAATAACACCTTAACGATTCAGGTACCTTCTCAGTTCTTTTATGAATGGTTAGAAGAAAATTATGTAGCTGTTTTACGTAAGGCTATTGATCATACGATTGGCAAGCGTGGAATGTTAGAATATTCCATCGTAGTAGATAAGGGTGATCGAAAAAATCCACCGATCACATTTAACTTACCTACTGTTCCCCCAAACACAACTAATCAATCGAATCAGCAAGCGGTTCAACAAGCCCCTGCGAGGAACCCATTTCAATTTAAAGATTTAGACTCATTGGAATTAGATTCATATCTGATTCCTAAATATACATTTGATAAATTTATTGAAGGTGATTGCAATCGCTTAGGTCGCGCTGCTGGCATGGCTGTGGCCAACAAACCTGGTTTGACTTCATTTAATCCACTGATGATTTATGGGGGTGTTGGACTGGGTAAAACCCATCTAATTCAAGCGATTGGGAATCAAATCAAAGAAGAATTTCCGGAGAAATTTGTTTTGTATGTTTCAACCGAAAAGTTTACAAATCAATTTGTCAATGCGATTCGGAATAATTCGATTGAGACATTTACCAACTTTTACTTACAGGTAGATGTATTGATTATCGATGATGTTCAATTTCTTTCAGGTAAAGAAAAGACACAAGAGACATTCTTTAACATTTTCAATCATTTACATCAGTCTGGAAAACAAATCATCCTATCATCAGATCGCGCTCCACGTGATTTAGCAGGTATGGAGGACCGTCTATTAAGTAGATTTAAGTGGGGTTTAACTGCTGATTTACAACAACCTGATTTCGAAACACGTATAGCCATTATTCAGAAGAAATTGCAAGATGATGGAATTCAAATCAATTTTGACGTGTTGGAATATTTAGCCCATTCCATTCAAACGAATGTTCGCGAACTAGAAGGAGTTATTATCTCATTAATGGCGCAAGCATCTCTAACTCGAAAGGAAATAGATTTAGAACTTGCTAAGTCTACATTGAAATCTATCGTTAACGATCAAGAAAAAGAATTAAGTGTAGATAATATCATGGAAGCGATTACAACCCATTTCGATGTGGATATGCAAACGCTTAAAGGTAAATGTCGAAAAAAAGAAAATGTATTCCCTAGGCAAGTAGCCATGTACATGCTCAAAGAGTTAACCAACTTACCCTTAAAGTCAATTGGGTATCATTTTGGAGGCAGAGATCATAGCACTGTTATTCATGCCGTTCAGTCTATTTCAGAAGCGATAGAATCAGATAAAAACGTCGAAAAAACGGTCAAAAAATTATTCAATCGGTTTAATCTTGCTTTAAACTAAAAAAGAGGCCTAAGCCTCTTTTTTAGTTTAAAAATCAAATAATTATTCAGCTATTGCTTCTTTATCCAGCAAAGCAGTTTCATCTCCTTTTACTTTTTCCTTTATCTTCAATTCCAGTTCCTCCATTAATTCTGGATTATCCTTAATTAAATCTTTTACGGCATCACGTCCTTGTCCTAAGCGATTACCATTGTAAGAGAACCAAGAACCCGATTTATCAATAACTCCTAGGTCCACTCCTAAATCAAGAACCTCTCCTGCTTTTGAAATACCTTCACCATACATGATATCAAACTCTACTACCTTAAATGGAGGAGCCATTTTATTCTTTACAACTTTCACGCGGGTGCGATTACCTGTAATAGAATCGGCACTTTCTTTGATTTGACCTGCACGACGTATATCCAAACGAACCGATGCATAAAACTTCAAGGCATTACCACCTGTTGTAGTTTCTGGACTACCAAACATCACACCAATCTTATCACGTAATTGGTTAATGAAAATACAGCAACAACCCGTTTTGTTGATGGTTCCTGTCAACTTACGTAAAGCTTGTGACATCAAACGTGCTTGCAATCCCATTTTAGAATCACCCATTTCTCCTTCGATTTCAGCTTTGGGAACCAAGGCTGCCACGGAGTCTATAACGATAATGTCGATGGCACCCGAACTAATTAAATGCTCGGCAATTTCAAGCGCCTGCTCACCATTGTCGGGCTGTGATATCAACAAATTCTCTGTATCAATACCTAACTTTTCAGCATAAGAACGATCAAACGCATGTTCTGCATCAATAAATGCTGCTAATCCACCCGCCTTTTGGGCTTCGGCAATGCAATGCATGGTTAACGTAGTTTTACCAGATGACTCAGGTCCATAGATTTCAACTACACGGCCACGTGGCACACCACCAATACCTAATGCTAAATCAAGCCCTAATGAACCCGTTGAAATTACGGGAACATCCATCACTTTACTATCCGACAAACGCATCACAGTCCCTTTTCCGTAAGCCTTATCTAATTTTTCCAAAGTGGTCTGTAGTGCCTTTAATTTTTCAGCGGCTAAGCCTTGTGCACCATCCGATTGTTTTGCCATGTTATATTTATTGATAATTTTGAGTGTTGCTTTGAGATTACATGTCTTTCATATAAATCCTAACAAAAATAGAAAATACCGCGTAATGAAAAAATAAATAAATTGATAATCTACAAACAACAAAAACCCCTTTAATTAAAACCATCCTCTTGCAAATTATTCCGCCTTTTTTTAGAATAAACATCGTACAACTTATCATGTTGTTGGCACTAAGTTCCACTTGTTTAAGCCAAGAAAATACGAGTTTATTAGCCAACGAACAATTAAAATACCGCATACACCTTGGATTTATAGATGCTGCCGTAGCGACTATACATACACATGGTCAAACGCAACAGATAAATAACCGGCAAGCCAGAAAAATAGATATCACGGGCAAGACAGTGGGCATTTTAAATGTCATCTCCCCTGTCGTCGATTACTGGTCGGCCTATTTAGATACAGAAAACCACCTACCCTTAAAAACAGAGAGCCGTAAAAGAGAAGGACGCTACCGCAAAGAAGAAACAGTAATCTTTGACCACGCTAACCAAATAGCTAAAATAACATCTCCACAGAATTCTCCAACGACCAAAAACTTTCCGATTGAATCCACCACACTCGATTTAATAGGTGGTTATTTTTTCTTGCGTGACAAGCCACTCGGAGAAATGAAAATTGGCCAGAAACAGAAGGCTAAAATTTTAGTCGATGGAAGTGTTTATGAAATTTGGTTCATTGTGAAGGGATTTGAAAAAATAGAAGGTCCTTGGGGCTTGAAAAATTGCATCCGTACCACCTTAGTACTTCCTAAAAACAAGCTTTTTAAAGAAGAGGATGCGATTCAGTTGTGGATTACCAATGATAGATATCAGGTTCCATTCAAAATGGAAGTGAACCTGAAAATCGGATTCCTAACTATAGACTTAACGCAGTATACGATCGCAGGGAAAAATATCTATTAAGCTTTAGCCAATGCTTTTTTATAGGCTGCTAACACACGTTCTCTCGCAAACTCATGATTAACTATGGGCTGAGGGTAGGTTAATTCTTGAAATTCTGGAACCCATTTACGAATATAGGCCAATTCCCCATCAAATTTTTTTGTTTGCAAAGCTGGATTAAATACGCGAAAATAAGGGGCCGCATCACAACCTGAACCGGCCGCCCATTGCCAACCACCATTATTGGCGGCAAAATCAAAATCAAGTAATTTGGCCGCAAAATAGGCTTCGCCCCAGCGCCAATCAATCAATAAATGTTTGACTAAAAAACTGGCCACAATCATACGAACACGGTTATGCATGAAACCAGTCGCATTTAATTCCCGCATTCCCGCATCTACAATTGGATAACCCGTTTGACCCATCTTCCAAGCTTCGAAATCTACCTCGTCCCGCCGCCAATCCATTCGATCATATTCCTTCCGAAATGCATGACCATCCGAGACATGTGGAAAGTGGTGTAAAATATTGAAGTAAAAATCCCGCCAAATCAACTCATTTAACCATACTTCTGATTTCCCCAACGCACGCAACACGAGACTACGAATAGAAATTGTCCCAAAACGCAAATGGACTGATAAACGACTCGTTCCGGGTAAGGACGGAAAATCCCTGCGCTCTCCATAGTTTCTAATTAACTCATCAGTAACCACTAAATCAGGAAAAACAAGGCCTGAGGATGTAAAGCCTATTGAGGCTAAACTTGGCAAATCAAAAGTTGTCGAGAGGTAATTTTCAAGCGATTCAGATGGGAACTGTTTAATCGGATTGATTCGTAATTGTTCTTTCCATTTGCGTGAGTAAGGAGTAAATACAGTATAAGGTGTACCCTGCCCACTTAATACCTCATTTTTTTCAAATACAACTTGATCTTTATAGCTAATAAAATCGATTTGATTCGCTTTTGCCCACTGTGCAATCGCTGCATCACGTTCGCAACCATACTTTTCATAATCATGGTTACAATAAATAGATTTGATGGAATAACGCGAGGCAAGATCTTTAAAAGCATCAAGCGGTTGGGCATTCATCACACACAAATCTCCACCTCGTGCTTGAATAGCCGATTTCAATGCAGTAATGGCTCTATGAATAAATTCAACTCGACCATCGCGCTCATCCTCCAAACGACCTAAAATAGCTGTATCAAAAATAAATACAGGTAAAACAGGAACCTCCCCTTGTAAAGCGGCAAATAAGCCATGGTTATCGGCAATGCGAAGATCTCTTCGAAACCAAAATATAGAAACTGATTGCATAAGATTAAAGGCTTGTACAGATTGAAACTTGACTTATTTTAAATTGTTTAAAATATACCTTGACAAGCCCCCCTTCAAAAGTGTATATTTGTAAATATTGCAAATTTTATGCTCCTTTTATAGTAGACAAAGGAAACATAAATTCATTTCAAACCCCAGCCGAATGAAATTATCTGAATTCAGATTTGATTTACCCCAAAGTTTAATTGCTTTAAATCCCGCCGAAAATCGCGAAGATGCCCGAATGATGGTTATTAACCGAAAGGAAAAAACCATTGAGCATAAAAAATTCACTGATATCGTGGATTACTTTGGCGATGGTGATGTATTAGTTACAAATAATACAAAAGTTTTCCCCGCACGTCTATATGGCAATAAAGAGAAAACAGGCGCGCAAATCGAAGTTTTCTTGTTACGTGAATTAAATAGGGAACATCGTTTATGGGATGTTTTAGTAGACCCTGCACGTAAAATTCGGGTAGGAAATAAACTTTATTTCGGTGATTCAGATTTAGTAGCTGAGGTAATAGATAATACGACATCACGCGGACGTACTATCCGTTTTTTATATGATGGAGACCATGATGCCCTAATGGCAGCGATTCATGAATTAGGTGAAACTCCACTTCCAGATGAAATTCGCCTGAAACGCGCTGCTACCGAGGAAGATCGTGATCGTTTTCAAACCATTTACGCGGAACATGTAGGTGCCGTAGCTGCTCCCACAGCTGGTTTACACTTTTCTAAAATCATCATGAAGCGCATGGAGCTAAACGGTGCTCAATTCACACCGCTTACACTACATATCGGTTTAGGTACGTTCAGACAAGTTGACGTAGAGGATTTAACCAAACACAAAACTGATTCTGAACATTTTATCATCAACCAGGAAACGTGTGATTACGTAAATCAAGCAATTGATAGCAAAAAACACGTGTTAGCCGTAGGCACAACGGTTATGAAAGCGTTGGAATCTTCGGTTTCAGCGAGTGGACATTTAAAACCGATTGATTCATGGACAGATAAATTTATCTTCCCTCCGTATGAATTTAAAATTCCAACGGCCTTATTGACCAATTTCCATTTACCTGAGTCTATCTTGTACATGATGTCTTCGGCGTTTGGTGGATATGAATTGATTCAAGATGCGTACCAACAAGCCATAAAGGAAAAATATCGTTTCTTTAGCTATGGTGACGTTATGTTAATTATTTAATTATAAATGGGTTTGTTTTGAAGAAAATAGCAATCATTGTTGCTGGAGGTACCGGACAACGCATGAATATGTCGATACCGAAGCAATTTTTGCTGCTTCAAAATAAACCCATTCTCTTTCATACTATGGCAGCTTTCAAAGCCGCCATACCCGATATCGAGTTAATTGTCGTATTGCCAGAAAACCAATTTGAGACTTGGCGCGAATTAGGATCAACATATCCAGAAATTTACTCACAAACACCGCACAAATTAGTTGCAGGAGGAGAAACTCGCTTTCACTCAAGTTTAGCAGGGATTCAAGCTATTGACAGCCAAACTAGTTGTTTCGTGGCCATACATGATGGCGTACGCCCGTTAATTGCGCATCAAACAATACAAAATGCTTTTAAGGAAGCAGAAATACATGGCAATGCCGTCGTGGCTGTACCCTCAAAAGACTCCGTTCGGATGTGGGATTTAAATCAAAATACATTCAAAGCTGTAAATCGCACTGATATTCGTATTATTCAAACGCCACAAATCTTTACCTTAGATTCGTTAAATAAAGCGTTTTCAAATGGATATAGTCCTCATTTTACCGATGATGCCAGTGTGGTAGAAGCAATAGGTGAAACCATACATTTGGTAGAAGGTACCTACGCAAATATAAAAATTACAACGCCTGAAGATTTAGCCTTAGCTGAAATCTTAAAAGAAGACAGCTATGAATAAGACATGGAATTGGATTGGAATTCAAATTTTGAATTTCAGAATAACCATACTTGCTATACTATTTGTTACCACAGGATGGTTAGCCTATACGGCCAGTCAAATAGAATTGAGTTATGAATTAGCTAAAATACTTCCCCAGTCCGACGAACAATTCCAACTGTACGAATCCTTTAAGAAGAAATACGGCGAAGATGGCAATGTCATGGTCATAGGACTTGAAAATCCTAATTTATTTAAGCCCGCTGAGTTTGATGCCTGGCACACCTTATTTAATGAAATCAAAAAAGAGTCTGGCATCAAATCCATTTTGGCACTCCCCAACCTTCCTGAGGTCTATCTAGATGAATCTGGAAAACAGTTTAAAACAAGGTCCATTTACACAGGTCCGCTCAAAAGCACGCAAGTTGCTTTAGATTCGCTCAAAGCTAAAATTGACCAATTGCCCATCTATCGAAATTTCCTTTTTACGGAAGATTTGCGCGTTCATTTGATGTTGATTACGTTGGATCAAAAAACGATTAACAATAAAAATAGAATAACATTAGTCAAACGAATTAAAGCATTAGGAGAGCAATATACGGTAGGCACAAAAAACAAATTACACTACTCGGGTATGCCATTTATTCGAACTGAGTATACCTCACAAGTAACCAATGAATTAGTACTTTTTCTCTTATTAGCAATTGCGGTTACATCTCTAATTCTTTATTATTTTTTCCGATCCTTTCAAGTTGTCTTTTTCGCACTAATCGTTATCCTAATAGGCATACTTGCCTCCTTAGCGACCATCGTTCTCTTTGGATTTAAAATCACTTTATTGTCAGGCCTCATTCCACCCCTAATCGTGGTCATTGGTGTTCCGAATGTGATTTTTTTGTTAAATAAATACCATGAAACCTACCGGGAAACACAGGAAAAAGAGGGAGCTTTAATTACTAGTGCAGCTACGGTTGGTCGTACCTTGTTTTTAGCAAACATTACAACATCCATCGGATTTGGTGTTTTTGCATTTACAGGATCTGCGCTATTAGTAGAATTTGGCATTGTGGCATCTATGAATGTCATGTTTACATTTTTACTTTCACTTTTACTAATTCCTATCTTTTTTAGTTACTTAGCTCCACCCCAACCCAGAGATTTAGCACATTTTGAGAGCAAACGAATCAATCGCTTTCTAACTCGTGTTGAGTATTGGGTGTTTCAACGTAGAAAATTGATTTATAGCATTATTGGCTGCTTACTTGTTATTTCCATTTATGGAGTGAGCAAAATTGAGGCTATTGGCTTTATTGTAGATGATTTACCCCAGGAAAATGCTATATACACAGATTTGAAATTTATTGAAAAACATTTCAAAGGCGTTATGCCCTTTGAAATTTCAATCGATGCGCATACGCCCGGACGAGCATTATCACCTGAAATTTTATCAAAAATTAAACGAACGGAGAAACTGGTGGCCTTACATCCTGAGTTCACCCAAGGAATATCTTTACTTACTGCCACAAAATACCTGTACCAAGTTTATCGAGGAGGTGATCCCAAATATTACACACTCCCGGGAATAGATGAACTTTCTAAATTGAAAGACTTTCAAGGTAGCTTACAAGGTAAACAAAATCTATTTGCCGGATTTCTAGATACAGAAAAACGATTTACGCGCATTAGCTTCCAAATGGCTGATGTAGGTACGGTTAAGATGAAAAAAATATATGAGGAACTCCAACCAAAAATCGATACCATCTTTCGTACTGACAGTGAAACAGGTGAAATTTTGCCAGCAGCAGATGCCCGTGTTTACGCCGCTAAAATCACAGGGAATTCGGTGATTTATGCCTTTCAAACTGCCTATTTGCAAACCAATCTAATCGAAAGTACGATTACCGCAATTATACTTATTTGTTTGCTGATGGCTTTGTTGTTTCGAAGCTGGAAAATGGTGGTAATTTCAACGATACCTTCCTTGATACCTCTTTTAATAACGGCAGGGTTAATGGGATTCTTTCATATTGCACTTAAGCCAAGTACCATTTTAATTTTCTCAATTGCATTTGGAATTTCTAGCGACGGAACAATTTACTTTTTAACGCGCTACAAAGAAGAGTGGTTGAAAAATTCAAATAATGTCGCCAAAGCCGTTCAAATAACCATTCAAAAAACAGGCGTTTCGATGTTCTATACAGCGATGATATTATTTTTTGGATTTTTCATTTTCACGGCATCCACGTTCAAAGGGACACAAGCATTGGGAATTTTGGTGTCCATCACCCTATTAATGGCCATGATTTGTAACCTAATTTTACTTCCCGCATTTCTAATGGGGATGAATAAAAAAGAAACTAATTCAATCATCGAAGAAATTTAATGGAAAAAAAAGCTTCGATTTATACCTTGAATTTTGCGCTTCTTTGCCTAAGCAATTTCTTATTCTCTGCTAGTTTTTCAATGATCATTCCTGAATTACCTGACTATTTAACAAGTCTGGGCGGAAAGGAGTACATCGGTTACACCATCGCATTATTTACACTGACTGCGGGACTAAGCCGACCGTTTTCGGGTAAGCTAACTGATCACATAGGTCGTGTGCCTGTTATGGCTTTTGGATCACTCGTATGTTTTCTTTGTGGAGGACTTTACCCGATCATTCATACTGTACAAGGTTTTTTATTCTTGCGATTCCTGCATGGTATGTCTACGGGGACGAAACCAACAGCCACAGCAGCGTATGTCGCTGACATCATTCCTGAAAATAGACGTGGAGAAGCCCAAGGGGGCTTAGGAATATTTACAGCTACCGGAATGTCCATGGGGCCTGCTATTGGGAGTTATTTGGCTAGCGAAATTGGCCTACGTGAAATGTTTTGGATTTCATCGCTCTTTGCCTTGCTTTCCATATTGATTTTAATGCGCATGAAGGAAACACTTCCAAAAGCCATGAAGTCAAAATTTTCATTAAAACTGTTTAAAATCGGTTGGAAAGATGTTTTTGAACCCACAATCCTTCCCGTTTTTTGGATCATGTTATTTGTATCTTTTTCTTCGGGAGTCGTTGTCACATTAATGCCCGACGTTACGAAATTAATTGGCTGGCATAACAAGGGACTGTATTTTACGATTTATACAATTTCATCTATTGTTGTTCGAATCTTTTTTTCTAAAACATCTGATACCTACGGGCGCATTCCCGTATTGCTCTATTCAGCACTTGTTTTAGCAGGGGCTATGTTTCTAATGATACTAGTTCCTACACCATTAACCGTAATAAGTTCAGCAGTGTTGTTTGGATTTGCTTGGGGATTTAATACCCCAACATTAGCAGCATGGACAACAGATCTAGCCCATAAGAATCATATGGGTCGGGCCATGGCAACAATGTACATCGCCTTGGAATTGGGTATCGGACTAGGCGCACTTTTTGCAGGTCAAGTATATCAAGGTATGACACAAAATATTCCATTGCCATTTTTAATGAGCGGGATTTTAGCTATTATCGCCTTTCTTTTTCTTATGCGTTACCATCATAACTGGCAAAAAAATGACCTTTAGTGAATACCTACAATCAAAAAACATAGATGAAGAAAACTTTGCTTCAATGGATCCACAGACATTTTTTGCCTGGAAGCAAATGTTTGATCATGTAAATCCTACTAGCTTCACGGAACAGAAAAAATTCAAAATCAACCAGATTCGACGAAAATATCTATTGAAAATTGAAAAATAAACGTTTAAAATTTGAATAATTTTTGAATTTCATATGATTATTTAAATATTAAGTCCTTTACTTTCAATGAATTATACAAAAAGCTGAAATTTGCATCACTAAATTTTGATGAAGCAAAATGCAAGCAAGCGAATTAGAAAAGCTGTTCCCAAATACAGCTGGAATCCCAAAAGAATTTGACCTTACCAGTCCCATTGAACAACGCGAATACCTTGTTAACGGTGAAATGCGTCAATGGAAAGGAAAAACACAAGATGTTTGGTCTCCTATTTATGTTAAAACCGATAAAGGCTTAGAACAAAAACGTATCGGATCTTATCCGATTACTGACGCAACAGACGCTATGGAGGTTTTGTATGCGGGTGTAAAAGCCTATTCAAATGGACGCGGCGAATGGCCATCGATGTCTGTAAGCCAGCGCATCGAATGTGTGGAGAAATTCACCCAAAAGATGATCCAAAAACGCGATGAAGTTGTCAAATTACTTATGTGGGAAATTGGCAAATCACTAGCAGACTCTCAAAAAGAATTTGATCGGACAGTGCAATATATATATGACACCATTGGTGCTTTAAAAGATATTGACCGTACCTCATCTACTTTCTTAATCGAAGAAGGAATTATTGGTCAAGTAAGACGCTCTCCACTAGGTGTAGTTTTATGTATGGGACCCTTTAATTACCCCTTAAATGAGACGTTTACGACCCTTATACCTGCTTTGATTATGGGAAATACCGTTTTGTTTAAGCCACCGAAACACGGTACATTATTGCATTATCCATTATTAGAGGCTTTCAAAGATTCGTTCCCAGCGGGTGTAATTAACACATTATATGGTCGTGGAAATTCCATCATTCCACAATTAATGGAGTCGGGCAAAATCGATGTTTTGACATTGATTGGATCCTCAAAAGTTGCTGATAAATTGAAGAAAATGCATCCGAAGGTTAATCGCCTACGTGCTATCTTGGGATTGGACGCAAAAAATGCAGCCATCGTAACAAGTAGTGCACAATTGGATGTGGCCATCAATGAATGTTTACTAGGATCTCTTTCATTTAATGGACAGCGATGCACAGCGATCAAAATCATTTTTGTACATAAATCATTAGCAGAGGCCTTTAACAAAGGTTTAGCTGAAAAAATCGAAGCCCTAAAAATTGGTATGATGTGGGAGCCTGGTGTACAAATCACCCCACTACCTGAGCCGAATAAACCGGCTTATTTGAAAGAGTTAATTGAAGATGCTAAATTACATGGTGCAAAAGTTATCAATAAGCACGGTGGAGAAAACTTTAAATCGATCTTCTTCCCTGCCCTTTTATATCCAGTCAATACCAAAATGAAGGTTTGGCATGAAGAACAATTTGGACCCGTAGTACCTGTTGTTCCTTTTGAAGACATTGCTACGCCGATCGATTACATACATGAATCGTCACATGGCCAACAAGTCGCTATTTTCGGTACAGATGTCAATGAGATATCCGCTTTAATTGATGAAACGGTTAATCAAGTTTCACGTGTAAATATCAATGCGCAATGTCAACGAGGACCAGATTCATTCCCTTTTACAGGTCGGAAAGACTCTGCCGAAGGAACTTTATCTGTAACGGCTGCGCTCCGGTCGTTCTCAATTCGTACGGTAGTTGCGACAAAAGCGAATCAATTAAATAAAGACATCGTGAATCAAATTGTTGAGAACCAACAATCGAATTTCTTATCGACACGCTTTATATTATAAGTTAGTTAGCTCATTAAAAAAGCCCTTGATTCTTCAAGGGCTTTTTTTGTTATAAGGCAGCTCGTTGTGTTTTAACACTAGAGTCTGTGATAAACTCATCGTAGGTCATCAACTTATCTAAATGCGATTTAGATCCAAGTTCAATTACACGATTCGCCACGGTATTTGTTAGCTGGTGATCATGGCACGTGAATAACACCGTACCTGGAAACTCAACCATACCATTGTTCAAAGCTGTGATTGATTCCAAATCCAAGTGATTGGTAGGTTCATCAAACAACAATACGTTTGCGCCTGACAACATCATGCGCGAAAACATACAACGCTGTTTCTCACCTCCCGAAATTACGGTACATTTTTTTAGCGCTTCCTCGCCTGAGAATAACATTCGACCTAAAAATCCACGAATAAAACTCTCATCTTTTTCTACTGAATATTGACGTAACCAATCCACTAAATTCATGGAATCATCCTTGAAATAGTTGGCATTATCATTCGGCAAATACGTCTGAGTTGTTGTAACGCCCCACTTATATTCACCCGACGTAGCCTTTCCTTCTCCCATCAAAATATCAAAAAGTGCTGTAATTGCTAGGGAGTCTTTCGCCAAAAATGCCACTTTATCACCTTTATTGATCGTAAATGAAAGATTGGTAAATAAAGGGACACCCTCTTCGGTGGTTGCCGACAAGTTCTCCACACTGAGTAACTGATCTCCCGCTTCACGTTCAGGTTTGAAGTTGATAAATGGATATTTACGTGAAGATGGTTTAATATCTTCTACTTGTAATTTATCCAACATCTTTTGACGCGATGTCGCTTGCTTTGACTTTGCTACGTTAGCCGAGAACCGACGAATAAACTCTTCCAATTCCTTCCGCTTCTCATCAGTCTTTTTATTCTGATCTGTCCGCTGGCGAGCCGCTAATTGAGATGACTCATACCAGAACGTATAGGTTCCACCATAAAGTTGAATCTTGCCAAAATCTAAATCAGCAATGTGCGTACACACATTATCTAAGAAATGACGGTCGTGAGAAACGACAATCACGGTGTTTTTAAAATTTTGCAAGAAGCCTTCTAACCATAAGATGGAGTCTATATCCAAGTTATTGGTTGGCTCATCCAACAATAAAATATCTGGATTTCCGAAAAGTGCTTGTGCCAAAAGTACCTTCACCTTTTCAGATCCATTTAAATCACGCAAAAGCGTGTAGTGTAAATCTTCTTTAATCCCTAGGCCACTTAATAAGGTAGCCGCTTCTGATTCCGCTTCCCATCCGTTCAACTCAGCAAATTCAGCTTCTAGGTCAGCGGCTTTATTTCCATCTTCTTCGGAAAAATCTTCCTTCATGTAAATCGCATCCTTTTCAAGCATTAAATCGTATAGACGCTTATTGCCCATAATTACTGTCTGCAACACTGGAGACTCCTCAAATTCGAAGTGATTTTGTTTTAAGATCGACATCCGCTCCCCAGGATTCATACTGATACTACCTGTTTGGGACTCAATTTCACCAGAAAGAATTTTCAAAAAAGTGGATTTGCCGGCGCCATTAGCACCAATAAGACCATAACAGTTACCTTCGGTGAACTTAATATTTACTTCTTCAAATAAAACTCTTTTCCCAAAGCGAAGGGATACGTTTGATACTGATAACATGAATGTTTGGATTAAATAGCCCGCAAAATTACTCAATTTGTGCCTAGAAAAAAAGGCTAAAACCTATCTAAATTGCTATTTTTTTTGCAATTTCGGGCAATTTGAAATTTCAACCAGTGAAAGGAAATATTATTCCCATTCAAGAAAAAACTCCTCTATCCTTGTCGATTCAACTCGAAAAAGCGGGTCTTCGATTAAAAAAGGAATCCATAGAGCAATTATTTCCCTGGAATACATCACAGGCTGTGATAAAGAAATGGCTGTCCGAACAGTCGATCCAAATCAGAATGATCCAGCATCTTTCAGTAGAATTAATGACTGAATTATTCTTATTGATTCCTGTAGAATTCGACTCCCCTCTTTACCGAATTAGTTTCTTAGAAAAGGCACTAGGCGAAGGGGCAATTGATGGACATGAGGTACATGAACAAGCTGTTGAATTTGCAGAAGCTAATTTGTTAATGTTAATCCCAAGTGTTTGGAAGGACTTTTTGGCTATGACATTTCCGTTAGCCCAAATTCATTACACACATTTATTGGGAAATGAATTAGCCAAAACAAAGGCTTATATCTACCCCCGAATTCAGTTGCATTTATTTGAGAAGTCGGCATTAGTGATATTGATCCAACAAGGTAAATTGCACTTAGCGAACGTTTTCCCGTATGATTCACCTACTGAATTAGCATTTTACTTACATTCGATTCGCGAAGCGTATGCGATACAGTGGAATTCTGAAACCATTCAAGTAAGAGGTCCTGAACATACCAATGTTCAAATATTGCAGGCACTAATTGACCTACAAATTCCCATAGAACTGATTTAAAATCATGCCAAAAACAGCATTTTTCCCTGGCTCTTTCGATCCATTTACTAAAGGACATGAAGATATTGTCTTGCGCGCCTTAGCATTATTTGATGAGGTCGTCATCGGTATCGGACAAAATTCAAATAAGTCACGTTATTTTTCATTGGATAAAATGAAAAATTACATCGAGGCCACGTTTGTTAATATGCCAGTACGTGTGGTAACGTATCAAAACTTAACGGCTAATGTTGCGAAAGAAGTAGGTGCCAAATTTATTATAAGGGGTCTTAGAAATACGACTGACTTTGAATACGAAAACTCAATTTCGCAGGTAAATAGACACATAAATCCAGAGTTAGAAACTGTCTTCTTAATTACATCACCTCATTTAGCTCCTATAAGTTCAACTATAATTCGAGATTTACATCGCTATGGAAGTCAAATAGATGAATATCTTCCTTACAGCCTGGATGGCATTTGAGCTTGATTGATGATGAATTGTTGGACTACATACCGGATCGAACTATAGGTATCAGAAACTGCTTTGTTCATTTTATCCTGCGAAATCCATTCCACACGTTCAATATTTTCCTCTATTTGTGGTTTTAATTTTCCTGTCTGACGAGATTCCATTACATACCATTTTGTTTTTTTCAAAATACGTTCATTTTTAAATGAATAGGTATGGTAGGTAGTACAAACCTTGGATTTAAGTTCAGCGACAACATTGCACTCTTCGAAGACTTCACGAACTGCAGCTTTTTTGAAGTTTTCATTTTTCTCCAACTTCCCTTTGGGTAAATCCCATTTCACCAAACGGTAAATCCAAAGTACTTCATTTTGAGGATTGAGCACCACGCCACCAGCTGCTTCAATCACCTGATAAAGTGAGCAAATGCGCGTTTTCAGTTCCTTTTTTTGATCCGTTAAGATGTACACCGAATGAAAATCGAAAGGCTTGTTGGCATGCAATTCTGTAATAATCTTCTCCATTTGATCTGGACCAACATTCAGCAAACAGGTATGCCCTTTAAAATCAACTATCTTAATGGGTTTCAATCGGGCATCCAAAATCACGTCATAATCTTCCATAGGAGGATACAAGCTGTTTTTCGACTTCTTGATTAAACGGATCGGGCGATCGTTGATAAATATGACCATGAATGGATAATAATTTTGGCAAAAATAGAATTAAATACTGATAAGATAATCTGAATACTTATTTTTGTAAAATCAATTTTAGAACAAAACTAAGCATGCAAAATTTAACTATTTCACAAGAAGTCGCGCATCATCTTTTACGTATTCAAGCGATTCGATTACGTCCAGATAATCCATTCACTTGGGCATCTGGCTGGAAATCACCTATATATTGTGATAATAGAATTTCACTTTCAGACCCTGAGGCAAGAACTTACATTAAAAATAGTTTAGCAGCAGCAATCAAAGGTTATTTTAAAGATGTTGATGTCATTGCAGGCGTGGCAACAGCTGGTATAGCCCAAGGAGCACTTGTGGCTGATTTGCTTGATTTGCCTTTTTGTTATGTACGTCCAGAACCCAAAAAGCATGGGATGGGAAACCAAATTGAAGGCAGCATCCAGCCAGGCCAAAAAGCAGTTTTAATTGAAGATTTGATCTCGACGGGTGGAAGTTCGCTAAAAGCAGCGGATGCCTTACGTGCTGAAGGTGTTGAAGTCTTGGGCATGGTAGCTATTTTTACCTATGGATTTGATATAGCTGCTGAAAACTTTAAAAATGCAGGAGTACCTTGCTACACATTAAGCAATTATGATGTTCTCGTGGAAGAGGCGATTGAATTGGACTATATTTCAGAGACACAATTAGTCACACTTCAAGACTGGAGATTAAACCCAAGTGAATGGCAAAAATAAGCTATTTAATGCGGTAAACATATCCAGGGAGGGCTTTTACTATACCCTGAAATTCCAAATTAAGCAAGGTAATCACTAAATCGGTTACCTTTTTTTGTAAGTGCCAAGCAAGTTGATCCAAGGAACATTCTCCCTCCTTCCTTAAAATAGCTATTAGTTGGGTTTCATCCTCTGTTAATCGGCTCCAAGAAAGTTGTTTTTTCGGTTGAATGCGGTCACCAGTTGGCAACCAATTCATCTGCACGGCCAGCGCATCCCAACCGGTATAGATGATTGCCTTATGTTTTTGTATCAATGCATTGCAACCCTCTGAGAATATTTTTTCTAAATTACCCGGAACCGCAAAGACCTCCCTGTGGTAATTATTCGCATAATCAGCCGTAATTAAGGCACCGCCTTTCACCGCTGCTTCCACCACCACTGTAGCATCCGTCATACCAGCAATGATTCGATTTCGAAGAGGGAAAAAACGTGGATCAGGTTTTTGATGCAAGGGATATTCTGACAATATACCACCATGTCGTACCATTTGATCCAAATACCGACTATGTTTGGCGGGATACACGTAGGTAAAACCACCAGCCAAGACCGCCACATTCTCTACTCCTAAATCGATGCATTGTCGATGCACTTCAATATCAATCCCATACGCGAGCCCGCTTACAAAAAGTAGTGGACAGCCTAATGATTGTTCAATTAGCGCTTGCGTCATCCTTTTCCCATAATCCGTTGCCTTCCGGGTACCTACGACAGCTAAACTTCGTTCTTGATTTAAATCTGAACTTCCTTGATAATACAAGATCAGCGGAGCGTCATATATATGTTTTAATCGCTCAGGATAGTGTGCATCCAAGTAAAATAGTATGGAAATATCCCGCTCTTCACAGGCCCGAATAATCGATTCCGCCTCTTGTAAATAACTCTTCTGAAAAACAGCATCAGCTAAAATAGGACCTATATGAGGGATTTTTTGAAGATTAGCACGTGAGGCTAAAAAAATAGCTGAGGCTGTACCCATGTACGACATGAGCCTTCGAGCATTGACAACACCGATTTGGGGAATTCGAGAAAGTGCTACTTGATAGAATTTTTCAGATGCATGCATGGACTAGGATTTCCACGAAACTACACACCTCCTACTCCAATTCCTTCGCTAAAACTTGTAAAAAATCACGAATATCAGTAAGTTGATTAATTACGGCCTGATTGGGATTTTTGATAGCACCTTTATTGTTCAATGCTTGCTTCGCACCCTCGATGGTTAGTCCCTTGACATCAATCATCTCCACTAACACCTTGATTTTTTCAATATCGACCGGCGTGTACTTCCGGATTCCTGTTCCTGTTCGCTTCGGTAAAAGATGTGGGAATTGAGCTTCCCAATACCGCAATTTGGACGTATTCACTTTAAATAGCGCGGCTACTTCAGAAATCGAATAATATTGCTTATCTAAATCCATGTGAGGAATCAATAAAATCAACAAAAAAACCTAATTTTGCGATTCTTGTCTTAACAAAAATAAACAAGAGGACGCATTAAACCAATCCATTACCAAAAATAGCCCCAATGACTTCTTCGGAGATCCGCCAACAGTTCTTAGATTTCTTTCAATCGAAAGGTCACTTAATTGTCCCTTCCGCTCCTTTAGTAGCAAAGAACGACCCTACCCTGTTATTCAACAATTCAGGTATGGCACAATTCAAGGA
>JACCDM011195830.1_pt1 | contig 32258 bp, 29 predicted proteins | sample 7445851 | NCBI WGS metagenome assembly JACCDM01 (sample SAMN15323438, study PRJNA562643) | freshwater metagenome | isolation source: river surface water | place: USA:Blue River Watershed | collected 2017-08-16
GCTGGAACTGCCACAGCCAGGTCAAAACCGACAGCCCCGCGCTCGCCCTGGTCAAGAGGAGCGTCGAGACCGGCGAGGCCATCCGCTGGGTCAAGGTCCACAAGGTGCCCGACTACGTCTACTTCAACCACGCCGTGCACGTGAACCGCGGCGTGAGCTGCGTCGAGTGCCACGGCCGCGTCGACCAGCAGGTCGTGGTGGGTCAGCAGAAATCCCTCAACATGTCCTTCTGCCTGGACTGCCACCGCAACCCCGAGCAGGCGTTGCGTCCCGTCGACAAGGTCACCGACCTCGCCTGGAAGGCCGAGTCTCCCGCCAAGCAGTCCGAGCAGGGCGCGAAGTTCGTGCACGACTGGAAGGTGAACCCGCCTCAGAGCTGCTCCGGCTGCCACCGCTGATCCGCCTCCCACACAACCTTCGATGAGCAAGAAAGTCTTTCAGCATCCCGCCCCGCGCGAAGGCGCCGTCCAGCCGTGGCGCAGCCTCGAGGAGCGCAACAAGAGCCCCGAGTTCCTGACCCGCGCCGAGCGCGAGTTCGTCGACGGCGCTTCCGCCGCGCCCTCGCCCGTCGAGCGGCGCGAGTTCCTCACGCTGATGGGCGCCTCGTTCGGCCTTGCCGGACTCGGTCTGGCCGGCTGCCGCGAGCCGCGCCACCACACGCTGCCCTACGCCAAGCAGCCTGAGAACACAATCCCGGGCATCCCCACCTACTACGCCAGCTCCTTCCCCGGCGAGTTCGCCAGCCAGCCGCTCATCGTCGAGACGCACCAGCACCGTCCCACCAAGGTGGAGGGCAATCCCAGCCACGCCGGCTCCGGCCGCGCCTCCTCCAAGTTCGCCCAGGCCAGCGTCCTCGACCTCTACGATCCTGACCGCGCCAAGGGCTCCTACGGCCGCGACGGCGCGTTGCTCGCTCCTTCCGCCGTCCGTGAGGCGCTTCGTGCGCTCGCCGGCGAAGCGAAGTCGGACTCCGGCGAAGGCCTCGCCTTCCTGGCGCGTCCCTCCTCCTCGCCGACCCGCCGTCGCCTGGTCAAGGCCGTCCGCGCCGCGCTCCCGAAGGCCCGTTGGGTCGAATATTCTCCCGTCGCGCAGGACCGCGCCGAGGCCGCCCTCGGCGCACGCGCCCTGCCCGATTACGCCAAGGCCCGGCGCATCCTTTCCATCGACAGCGACTTCCTCGGTTCCGGTGACGCCTCGCTCGAGGCGACCCGCGCCTATTCCGAGGGCCGTCGGGCCGACACGGTCTCCCAGGCGGAATCCATGACCCGCCTCTACGTCGCGGAGTCGCTCTTCACCCTCACCGGCGCCGCGGCGGACCATCGTCTCCGCGCGCCCTCCTCGCACATGTCCGCCCTGGCCGCCGCTTTCGCCAAGGAAGTGCTGAGCCTGACCGGAGGACCCGCCGCCTCGATCCGCGTCAGCGGCCTGCAGGTCGACACCCATTGGATCCGCGAATGCGTCCGCGACCTCGTGGACAACCGTGGCCGGGCGCTCATCGTGGCCGGCGACCATCTCTCGCCTGAGGCCCATCGTGCCGTGGCCGCGGCCAACGCCGCGCTCGCCGCCCCCGTGCGCTATGTCGACGCGCCCGACCGCGTCGCCAACGCCTCCCTCGCCGACCTCGTGGCCCGCCCCGCGCGCACCCTCGTGATCCTCGGCGGCAACCCCGCCTACGACGCGCCCTCCGACGTGCGTTTCGCCGCCGCCGTCAAGGCCGCCGCCAACGTCGTCCGACTGGGCTATCATGGCGCCGAGTTCGACGAGACCTCCGCCCTCGCCCGCGAGGCCAAGGGCCTCGTCCTCGCCGCCTCGCACTACCTCGAGTCCTGGTCCGACGGCCGCACCTTGGACGGCTCCGTCGTGCCCGTGCAGCCGATGATCGAGCCGCTGTTCCCGTCGCTCACCGAGCTCGACGTCATCGCGCCTTTCGCCGGCTCCGACAAGGACGCCGCCGGACTCGTCCGCGAGACTTTCAGCCAGCTCTCCGCCGACGCTTCTGATGCGGCCTACTCCGCTTGGCTCGCCGAGGGCGTGCTCCGTGGCACCGCCTTCGATTCCGTCCAACCGCAGCCCGCCGCGGCCGCCGGCCAGTTCGCCGCCCCCGCCGTCTCGCTCGAGTCGCTCGAAGTCCGCATCGTCCCCAGCGCCCACGCCGGCGACGGTTTGCTCGCCAACAACGGCTGGCTCGCCGAGGCCCCCGATCCCCTGACGCGCACCGCCTGGGAGAACGTCATCCTCGTCAGTCCCAAGCTGGCCAAGAAGCTCTCCATCGAGCCCGAGCCCAGCCAGATCAACGAGCTCGGCGCCCTCAACCGCAACATCAACACCGTCGAGGACGGCAAGCTGATGTGCCGCGTCGCCCGTCTCACCGTCGGCGGCGTCTCCGTCACCGGTCCGGTCTTCATCATGCCCGGTCTCGCCGACGGCACCGTCGGCCTCCAGCTGGGCTTCGGTCGCAAGGTCGCGGGCCGCGTCGCCACCCGCGTCGACGCCCGCCTCCGCGGCGAGGTCGTCGGCAACGGTTTCAGCGCCTATCCCTTCGTCGCCTCGGCTTCGCCCGACCTGCGTACCGGCGTGCGCCTCGAGCTCACCGCCGACCGCGTCCAGGTCTGCAATCTCCAGGACCACTGGTCCATGGAAGGCCGCGACATCCTGCGCGAAGGCACCGTCGAGGACCTCAAGGCGGGCACCGACTTCGCCAAGCTCGGCGTCGACGGACACGCGCCCGCCGTCTACGGCAAGGACGGGGCCATGGCCCCCGCCCTGAAGGCCGTCACCACCCCGCGCGGCAACTCCGCCTACGAGCATCCCGACCACACCGTGCCGCCCAACGTCGCCGTCTGGCGCGGGCATGAGGACAAGTTCCCGGCGCCCCAGCAGTGGGGCATGTCCATCGACCTGAGCACCTGCACCGGCTGCAACGCCTGCGTCACCGCCTGCCAGGCCGAGAACAACATCCCCGTCGTCGGCCGTGACCAGGTCCTCAAGGGCCGCAGCATGCACTGGCTGCGCCTCGACCGCTACTTCTCCGACGGGCGCGAGCACGCCGGCCTCGACATTCCCGAGGAGCCGCAGATCACCTTCATGGGCGTCGCCTGCCAGCATTGCGAGACCGCCCCGTGCGAGACCGTCTGCCCCGCCAACGCCACCGTGCACGACGAGCAGGGCCTCAACACCATGGCGTACAACCGCTGCATCGGCACCCGGTACTGCGCCAACAACTGCCCCTACAAGGTGCGCCGCTTCAACTTCCTCGACTACAACAAGCGCGAGGCCGGCCACTACTACGAAGGGCCCCTCGGGCCGCAGAAGGCCGTGAAGGACCCCGCCGATCTGCCGCAGATGCAGAAGAATCCCGACGTCTCCGTCCGCATGCGCGGCGTCATGGAGAAGTGCACCTACTGCGTGCAGCGCATCCAGGAGGCCAAGATCCGCGCCAAGGTGCGCGCCAAGGATTCCGCCGACGTCCGCGTTCCGGACGGCGCCCTGCAGGTCGCCTGCCAGCAGGCCTGCCCCGCCGGCGCGATCGAGTTCGGTGACATCACCGACCCCAAGTCGCGCGTCGCCAAGGCCAAGGCCTCTTCCCGCAGCTACGGCGCCCTGACCTATCTCAACACCCGTCCGCGCACCACGTACCAGGCCCGCCTGCGCAACCTCAACCCCCGGATGCCCGGCGCCCGCCGCGCGCCCAACACCCGCCTCGAGATGGACGGCAGGGCCCACGGCCCCGCCCACTCCGAAGGCGCGCACAAGTAAACCCTCGCCGCAAGACGACCCATGGCACACGCCCCCGACAGCTCATCCGACCGCCCCGCGGTCCTCGACCGCGTACGTCCGGCCGAGCTCCCCCGCGCCCCGCTCGTCCTCAACGACCGCGGCTTCCATTGGATTACCGACAAGGTGTGCGGCATCGTCGAGGAGCCGACCCCGCGCTGGTGGAAGGTCACCTTCCTCGTGGCGCTCTTCGTCGCCTCCTTCACCGGCGTCGGCCTCGCCTATCTCGTGTCCACCGGCACGGGCACGTGGGGACTGCGCGCGCCGGTCGGCTGGGGCTGGGCGATCGTCAACTTCGTGTTCTGGGTCGGCATCGGCCACGCCGGCACGCTGATCTCCGCGATCCTCTGCCTCCTCCGACAGAAGTGGCGCACGTCGATCAACCGCGCCGCCGAGGCCATGACCATCTTCGCGGTCATGTGCGCCGGCATCTTCCCGCTCTTCCACGTCGGACGCGTCTGGTTCGCCTGGTGGCTGTTCCCCCTCCCCAACCAGAACGCCATCTGGCCCCAGTTCCGGTCTCCGCTGGAGTGGGACGTCTTCGCCGTCTCCACCTACTTCACCGTCTCCACCCTGTTCTGGTACATGGGCATGATCCCCGACCTCGGGGCCATCCGTGACCGTGCGCGCACCTGGTGGCGCAAGGCCTTCTACTCCCTGCTGGCGATGGGCTGGCGCGGCGGGAACCGCCAGTGGAGCAACTTCGAGATGGCCTACCTCCTCCTGGCCGGCCTCTCGACCCCGCTCGTGCTCTCCGTGCACACCATCGTGTCGTTCGACTTCGCGGTGTCGAACGTCCCCGGCTGGCACACCACCATCTTCCCGCCCTACTTCGTGGCCGGCGCCATCTTCTCCGGCTTCGCGATGGTGCTGACCCTGATGCTGCCGCTGCGCGCGATCTACCGCCTGCACGACGTGATCAACCAGTATCACATCGACAACATGTGCAAGATCATCCTGGCGACCGGCACGATGGTCGGGTACGCCTACGCCACGGAGTTCTTCATCGCGGCCTACTCCGGCAACCCGTACGAGAAGTTCGCCTTCATCAACCGCGCCTTCGGCCAGTACTGGTGGGCCTACTGGATCATGGTGTCGTGCAACGTCATCACCCCGCAGCTCTTCTGGTTCCGCAAGGTGCGCGAGAACCACTCCCTCGTCTGGATCATCTGCCTCTTCGTCAACGTCGGCATGTGGTTCGAGCGCTTCGTGATCACCATCACCTCGCTCGCCAACGACTACCTGCCCTCCAGCTGGGGCTATTACAGCCCGACCATCGTGGACATCTTCACCTTCTTCGGGACCTTCGGGTTCTTCTCCGTCCTCTTCCTCCTGTTCGTCCGCTTCCTGCCTCTGCTGCCCATGGCCGAGGTGAAGATGGTCACGCCGCAGGCCGACCCGCACGCCCACTGATCCCCGCCCCGCCACCCCGATGAACGAACGCAACGAACGCATCTTCGGCGTAGCCTGCACCTTCCGCAGGGCTTCCGACGTCTACCGCGCGGCCGAAAGGGTCCGTGACGCCGGCTGGACGCGCTGGGACGTGCACACCCCCTATCCCGTGCACGGTCTCGACCAGGCCATGGGCCTGCCCCGTTCCCCCGTGCCCCGGCTCACGCTCCTCGGCGGCGTCACCGGCTTCATCACCGGCTGCCTGCTCACCTGGTACATGAACTCCTACGACTACCCGCTGATCGTCGGCGGCAAGCCCTTCTGGAGCGTCATCTTCCCGTTCCCCGTGCTCTATGAGTGCACCATCCTCTTCGCCGCCTTCGGCACGTTCTTCGGGCAGTTCATCTTCAACCGCCTGCCCCGCCACCACCACCCCCTCTTCGACCTGCCGCAGTTCGCGCGCGTCTCCGACGACACCTTCATGGTGGTCCTCGAGGCCCGTGACCCGCAGTTCCGACTGGATGACGCCCGCGGCTTCCTCCAGTCGCTCGGCGGCCAGGAGATCACCGTGATCCGCGACTGAGCCCAAGCCCATGAACCGCTACCTACTCTTCCTCGCCGTCGTGGTCGTCGGCTGCCTCGGCTTCTTCGGCCTCCAGGGGCGCGTGTCCAAGGACACCCCGGTCCAGGTCTTCGACGACATGGACCTGCAGGCCCGGTACCGCCCGCAGGGCGAGAACCGTTTCTTCGCCGACGGACGCGACGCGCGTCCGCCCGTGGCCGGCACGGTCGCCCGCGGCGACGATCTCGCTCCGGAGAAGGTCTTCTCGGCCGACTACCGTCGCGCGGAATCCCTGAACCCCTCCTTCGTGACCGGCAAGGACGCCAAGGGCGCGCACCTCGCCGCCTTCCCGTCCAAGTCCCTCGAGGTCCTGCCCGGCGGCGCGCTCGCGCCCTTCAAGGTCGACGCCGCGCTGCTGGAGACCGGCCGGCAGAAGTACGGCGTCTACTGCGCCGTCTGCCACGGGGCCGCCGGTGACGGCAACGGCATCATGAAGGCGCGTTCGGCCGTCGAGGGCGACGTCGCCATCGCCACCATCGCCAACCTGCACACGCCCCTGTTCCGCGGCTATCCCCACGGGCAGATCTACGACGTGATCACCAATGGCAAGAACACCATGCAGGGCTACGGCGACAAGCTGTCTCCCGCGGAGCGCTGGGCCGTCGTCGCCTACCTGCGCGCCCTCCAGCTCTCGCAGGCCTGTCCGCCCGGGGCCGCTCCCGCTTCCGTGAAGTCCCAGACCAAGTGACCTTACAATGACCTCTCTTCCGTCCGCCCATCCCGTCACGGCCCGCTGGAAGGCTTTCCTCGCCGCCGGCGTGGTCGCGCTCGCGGTCTCCTGGGGCTTCGCCGCCCAGGGCCTGTCGGCCCATGAGCACCGTCCTGCGCTCTCCGTCCTCGTCGGAGGCCTCTTCTGGACCTCCGCCCTCATCGGCATGCTCATGCTGACGATGATCACCCGCGTCTTCGACGCCGGCTGGGCGCCCGTCATCCGCCGCTCCTGGGAGCTCGCGCTGCCCGGCCTGCCGACGGTCCTGGCCCTCAGCGTGCTGCCGCTGGCCTTCATCCCGGGGTTCCGTCACCTGCTCTGGGATTGGACCGACGTCCATCACGTCCTGCCCGGCGGCCATGAGGTCGGACACGACCCGATCCTCCAGTCCAAGTCCTGGTTCCTCAACCAGCCGTTCTTCCTCGCGCGCATCGTGCTCTACGTGGCCTTCTTCGGCGTGCTCGTCTGGCTGCTGCGTCGCGGCTCCCTCGCGCAGGACACGGACCGCACGGCGGGGCACACGCACCGCCTTCACGCGGTCTCCGCCGCGGGCATCCCGCTCTCCGCCCTGATGCTCACGATGCTGGCCTTCGACTGCCTGATGGCCCTTTCGTACCATTGGTTCTCGACGATGTACGGAGTCTGGTTCTTCGCCCTTTCGATCCGCGTCGCCCTGGCCCTCACCGTGCTCGTCACGCACGTCCTCTCGCGCGGGGGCTGGCTCGACGGCATCCTCAATCAGGCGCACCGGCACGTCCTCGGCTGCCTCTGCCTGGCCTTCACGGTGTTCTGGGCCTACATCAGCTTCTCCCAGTACTTCCTCATCTACACGGCGAACATCCCGGAGGAGACCTTCTGGTACAACATCCGTGAGTTCGATCCGGTCACCAACGCCAAGAACCAGTGGTGGGGCGTCTCGATGTACCTGATCTTCGGCTTCTTCGTCCTGCCGTTCCTGTCCCTGCTGTTCTACCGCACCAAGATCGTCGCCGGACGCCTCGCGACCGTCGCCGCCGTGATTCTCGTCGGCGGGCTGGTGGACCTGTGGTTCAACGCCGTTCCCCGGCAGATCACGGACAAGTCGGCTCCCGAGGGCTTCACGGTGACCCCGTTCTTCTCCTCCGGACTGGCGCTCGACGTGCTCGCCGTGCTCGGCTTCGGCGCGATCGTCGCCGGACTCTTCCTCCGCGGCGCCTCCCGTCACGAGACCATCCCGGTCCACGACCCCCGCATCCTCGAGTCCATCAATTACCATGAGTGAGATCCCTCCTCGCCCCCGTTCGCTGATCCCCGGCCAGGTCGCGTCCTGGCTGGCGGTCGTCGCGCTGGTCGGCGCCGTCACCGCGGCCTCCGTGGCGGCCTTCCTGCATTTCCGCACCGGGGTTTCACCCGAGGCCGCCAGGCGCGCCCAGCAGGTCGCCCTGCGGGCCGAGACCGAAGCCAAGGCGGCGCAGCTGCTCTCCTCGTCCGCGCGCAATGAGGACGGCACTTACCGCATCCCGCTCCGTGACGCCCTGCGTCTCGCCGCCGAGCGCCCCGAACTCCTCGACCGGCTCGCTCCGCCCGCCGCCCCCGCCGCGCCGGCGCCGGCCGCAGGTTCCGCCCCGACCGCCTTCGTGCCGGCCGACGAGGCCACGATGAAGCGCGGCCAGGCCGTCTATTCCCGCACCTGCATCGCGTGCCACCAGCCGACCGGCATGGGTCTGCCTCCGGTGTTCCCGCCCCTGGTCGAGTCCCCGCTCGTCACCGGCGACCCCACGTTGCCCATCAAGTTCATCCTGCACGGACTCATGGGTCCGGTGACCGTCAAGGGCATGACCTACAACTCCATGATGCCGCCGGTCCCCGGCGTGACCGACCAGGACATCGCCGACGTCCTCACCTACGTGCGTCAGAGCTTCGGCAACAAGGCCTCCGCGGTCACGCCCGCGCAGGTGAAGGCCGTCCGTGACGCCTCCGCCGGCCGTGCCGCGCCCTGGAACACCGCCGAGCTCGGCATCAAGTAAGCAACTTCCAATGACTCAGGAACCACGACCCGGACGCCCAGAGGATGACCGCTCACGCGTGTCCCGCATCGACGCCCCTCTCCGCGTGCCCTTCACGCTGCTCTTCGGTTCAGCCGCGCTCTGGCTGACGCTCGCCTCGGTCTTCTCGCTGCTGGCCAAGGTCCAGCTTCTGCCCTCCGGCCTCGGCGCCTGCGAGTGGTTCGCCCACGGCCGGCTTGAGGCCGCCGCCCGCAACGCCTTCGTCTACGGTTGGGCCGGCAACGCGCTCTTCGCCCTCAACCTCTGGCTGCTCTCCCAGCTCGGACGTTTCGAGATCCGCAACGGGTGGATGGCCGCCGTCGGCGGTCTCTTCTGGAACCTCGCGCTGACCTGGTGCACCGTCTCGGTGATCGTCCACGGGCCCGGCGCCTACGCCTTGCTCGACTTCCCCGCGGGAGCGGGACCCGTGCTGGCGGTGTCGTTCGCCCTGGCCGGCCTCTGGCCCGTCGTGGCCTACGCCAAGCGTCCGACCGGACACAATTTCGCCGCCCAGTGGTTCGTGGTGGGCGCTTCCGTGGCCTTCCTCCTCGCCTTCGTCCTGGCGCAGGTGACCGTCGCCTGGGCTCCCGCGTCCGGCGTGGTCCAGGCCGTCGCCCACTCCTGGTACGTGCGTTCGGTGGAGCTGCTGTGGCTCGGCGGTTCGGCGCTCGGCTTCGGGTACTATTTCGTCTCCAAGGTGCTGGCCCGTCCGTTGCACGCCTACTACCTGGCCTCCGTCGCTTTCTGGACCTACTTCCTGTTCGCCGGATGGACCGCTCCGGCCGCCCTGATCGGCTCTCCCGTCCCCCTCTGGGTCCAGTCGGCCGGCGTGGTCGGGTGCGTCATGATGCTGGTGCCCGTGCTGCTGATCGGACTCAACCTGCTCGGCGCTCTCTCGAAGGAGGGCGGCTGGTCGCGGGCCTGGAACAGCACCTCCCTGCGCTTCATCTCCCTGGGACTCACCTCCATCCTCGCCTCGATCGTCCTCGCCGCCTGGTCCTCTGACCGGGCCGTCAACGCGGCGCTCAGGTTCACCTCCTTCTCGGAAGGACAAGGCGTCCTGCTGCTCTACGCCGGTGTCACGATGTGCGTGTTCGGAGCCTCCTACGCCGCGCTGCCCCGCGTCTCCGGCGGACGCTGGCCTTCCGCCGCGGCCATCCACACCCACTTCTGGGCCTCCCTTCTCGGCGCCGTCGGCACCGTGGTCTCGGCTTTCGCCCAGGTCGGAGGAAGGTCCCCGGACTGGGCCTTTGTCGCCGCGGGTTCTTCCGCCCTTTTGCTGCTGGGCCATCTGGCCTTCGCCTCCAACGCCTTCGCCACGCTGATCGGCGGCGGGGAGTCTCCGCAGTCCCATCCCGCCCACGACTGATCCACCGTCATGAAGAACTTCCGATATCTAGTCCTCGGAGCCCTGGTCGCGACGGCCCTGCCTTTCACCGGCCTGGTGGTCGGTTCGCAGGCCCAGCTGGGTTCCCTTGGCCGCGCTCCCGCCGAAGAGGGCGGTCCGCTGATGCCTCCCCTCGAGCCCGGTCAGGCCGTCCAGGGCAGGGAAGTCTACCTCTCGCTCGGATGCGTCAGCTGCCACACGCAGCAGGTGCGTCCCGCCGGCCAAGGGCGTGACATCGCCGCCGGTCTCGGCGCACGTCCTTCCGTCGCGCGTGATTACGTGCTCCAGCCGGTCGTGCTGCTCGGTGACCGTCGCATCGGTCCCGACCTCGCCAATTACGGATCTCGGGCGAAATCCGAGGCCGAAGTCCTGGCCGCCCTCCGCAAGCCGGTCCACGCGGCCGGGATGCGTTTCGACGCCGACGGCAAGCCGGACGCCCGTGTGACCGCCCTTGCCGCCTACCTGCGCTCGCTGCGTCAGGACTATTCCTCCCCCGAGGCCCCTCTGAAGTGACCCCATGAACGACCGTAACCGCCATTCCGACCGAAACCGGCCCCGCCAGGGCGGTCCCGGCCCCGAAGGATTCTCCGACGGGCGTCTCGTCGAGGTGCACTCCCACATCGCCCGCGACAAGCAGGAGCCCGCACAGGGCTTCTCGATGACGCCGATCTTCGTGGTCTTCCTGTTCTGCGCCTTCGGTTTCTGGGCCGGACTCTATCTCACCCGCAACTCGCGCGGCTTCTCCGCCTCGGCCTTCGACCTCGACGCCCCCGTGGCCTCCGCTTCGGTCGGTCCGGCCGTCTTCGAGCCCGACGCCGCCAAGGGCGAGAAGCTGTATCTCGCCAATTGCGCCGCCTGCCATCAGCCCACCGGCATGGGACTGCCGGGCGCCTTCCCGCCCCTGGCCAATTCGCCCTGGGTCGCCGGTGACGAGAAGCGGATCATCAAGATCATCCTCGTCGGCATGGCCGGTGAGGTCGAGATCGCCGGAGCGAAATACAACGGCAACATGCCGAACGTCGGCGCCGCCCTCAAGGACGCCCAGATCGCCCACATCGCCACCTACGTCCGCTCCGCCTGGGGCAACGCCGCGGAGCCGGTCATGGACGTTTCGGTCGCCGAAGTCCGCAAGGCGCTCGGCTCCCGTGGGCAGTATTCGCCCAAGGAGATTCTCGAGGCCCATCCCCTCGGCAAGTGACTCCGGCCTCCGAGGCTTGAGCAACAGAAAGGCCCGGGATTTCCCGGGCCTTCTTCTTGGACCTGAACTGTCCGGGTCAGATGTGCTTCTTGATGAAGGCGGCGATGTCGCCCTTCGGCCTGGCGCCCACCATCTTGTCGACCGGCTGACCGTTCTTGAAAAGGATCAGCGCGGGGATGGAGGTGATGCCGAACTGCTGGGCGAGGCCCTGGTTGGTGTCGACGTCGACTTTGGCGATGCTGGCGGAGCCTTTCATCTCCTCGGCGAGCTGGTCGAGCACCGGGCCGAGCTGCTTGCAGGGGCCGCACCACGTGGCCCAGAAGTCCACGAGGACGGGCGTCGAGGAGCCCTTGATGGAGGACTCGAAGTTCGAGGTGTCGAGATTGGCGATGAGGGGGGAGGCCATGGAAAGGATCAGTTGCCCTTGGTCTTCACGAACAGTTCGAGCCCGAGCAGGATCGCGGAGGCGAGTGAGACCGCCAGGGCGAGCACGTCGACGGTGGCCGCGACCTTGCCGACGCCGCGCTCCGACTTGGTCGTGGCGGTCTTGAACGCGGGGGCCGCAGGAGCGGCGGGCGGAGGCGTGACGGGGGCTCCGACAGGAGGAGGCGGAGGAATGGCGGCGCCGCCGACAGGGGGCGGCGGAGGAGGGGGAGGGACGGCCGGGGCTCCAGGAGCCACGGGCTTGGCGAGACGGAGCTTAGGTGCGGACCCTGCTTCGCCTTCAGGGGGCGGAGGAGGCGGAGGGGGCGGCGGAATCTGCTCGGAGCTCATGTGGGGTCTGCAATCAAGCCGTGCTCGGCTTTTGAGTCAAACCGTCAGTGCGGCGGTCATCGCTCCTCGCCGTGCTTTCTCAGGAGGTCCATCACCTCGCGGGGGTCGGCATCCGTCAATGTGCGCCCTTTGCGGCCCAAGTCCTCGGTGGTCCTGATGACGGTCTCCGCCATGCGCTCGTGGGTCTCCTGGGACCCCCCGATCAGGTTGAAGCCTTCGCCGGTGGTGATGCGCTTGTGCCCGTCCTTGGCGTCCAAGCCCAGTCCTAGCAGGCGGTTCTGTTGGCGCGGCTTGCGGGCCATGCTCTTCATCGTGACCGCTCGGACCGTCCTTTCAAGCCGCTACGTCAGTCTCCCGCGGGCGGGCTGTCGAATTCCGAGCCGACGCCTCCTTCACCCGCATTGGGGGCGTCCGTCTCGGCGGCCTTGCGGCAGGAGATCTCGGCGAAGCTTTCATCCTGCGCCAGCATAAGGCGGCCCAGTCTGGCCAGTTCCAAGCAGGCCAGGAAAGTCGCGACCAGCTGCGGCACGGTGGGCCGCTCGGGCAGCAGGGTGGTGAAACTGAAGGATTCCTCCGTCTTGAGACGCTCGAGGATCATCTCCATCCGGTCGGCGACCGTGACGCTTTCCTGGGTGATGTCGCCCGGCTGGATGCGCTCGGCCAGACGGCGCAGCACGAGGTTGAAGGTGTTCCACAGCTCGATGCGGTCGGTCGGCGCGACGGGCCGCACCACGGCGTCCTCGCCCTGCGGCTGATGGACGAGACGGGAGAGCAGTCCCTGGCGGTCGTCAATGAGGCCGCGGAGGATCGCGGCGGTCTCTTTCACCCGCTTGTACTGGATGAGCTGCTGGACGAGCGACCAACGCGGGTCGTGCCCTTCGTCGGCGGAAGCGACCTCCTCCTCGGGCCGGCTTTCCGCCGGCAGGAGCATGCGGCTCTTGATGTACATCAGGGTCGCGGCCATCACGAAGAAGTCGCCGGCGAGCTCCAAGTTGCCCTTCTCCTGGGTGCGGAGAATCTCGAGGTATTGGCGCGTGACCGTCTCGATCGGGATGTCGTAGATGTCGACCTCGTTCTTCCGGATGAGGAAGAGCAGCAGGTCGAGCGGCCCCTCGAAGACGTCCAGTCGGATCGGCAGGTCGGCCGGCGGCAGGATGCCGTCGGCGGTCGGGAAGGTTTCGGCGGAGTCTTCGGCCACGGCTCAGAATCTGAAGAGGCGGAACTCCACGTAGAAGCCCAGATTTCTGGGCTCCCTGGGGTCCGAGAAGCGTTCCAGGCCGTATTCGACCATCCAGGTCCTGCCGACGGTCTGCTGCAGGCGCAGCCACTGGCTGATGTTGCGGCCGGAGCGGGCGTCATAGAGCGTCGTTCCGGACAGGCTGAAGACGGAATTGAGACGGACCGTGCCGGTGGCCGCGAGCTGGCGGGTAGGGTCAATGCGGTCGAACTGGATCCAGTTGAATTCGGCCGACCAGAGGTCGCCGGACTTGAGCTGCAGGCTTTGGATGGATTCGAGCGGCGCGCCGCCTCCGTTGGGCAGGCGCTGCACGGAATCCAAGGCCAGCCAGTCGGCCGGGGTCCAGCGCACTCTCGCATGGAAGTCACCCCGGCCGTCCTCCGCCTCGGTGGGTCCGTCCCGCCAGTCGGTGAAGAAGTCTGCGCGCAGCAGGTCACGGCTGCCGCCTTCGGCTGAACGGGTGGCGAGGGTGTTCCGTACCCCCATGCGCATGGACTGGGTGTCGCGGGTCGTGGCCGCGTCGAGCCGGTCGGCCAGGTCGAGCTCTTCGAGGATGTTGATGGCGACTGCCCTTTCCGCGGGCGGGGCGGTGCCGAGCTCGCGGTCGGCTCCCGGCATGGCGCGATATTGGACGAAGGGCCGCATGGAGTGGCGGAGCCCGTCGATCTGCCATCCTTCCGACCGCGTGTCCCACTGTCCGGTGACGAGGGCTTCGAGGTCGAATCCCGCCTGCGCGATGGCCTTCGAGGTCGGCCCGCTGCCGTTCAGCCCGTCGCTCCACGAGGTGAACCGCGCGCCGACGACGGGGCGGAAGGTGATCCAGTCCTGCTGGCGGATCGGATAGGCCAGTCCGTAATAGCCGTCCAGACGGGTCGTGTTCCAGGCGCCGTTGTGCAGCGTTTCCAGCTGATAGGCGGGGAGGGGGAGCTCGGTGGACGGGCGACCGGTGAGATGGGCGAAGGTCAGGAAGGAACGGCTCTGCAGGCCGTCCCGGCCGAGGGGCGCGGTGGGCATGTCCAGCCTCAGTTCGGGCAGTTTCTGGACGACGTCCTGATAGTCGTCGACCTTGGCCACCAGGCCGGCCGAGGCGTAGCCGGATTCGAACGGCACGGTGGCCTCGAGGTTAGCCCGGGGTCTTCCGGCTCGGTTCACCAGATGGGGGCGGACGTCACGCAGCATCAGGGGGTCGCTCTGCGCGTAGAGCTGACCGGCGACATCGACGCCGCCTTCGGTGCGTCCGATGATCTCGCCGTAGAAGAAGTGCCGGTCGGAACCGATCGGCCGTCCGTAATAATCCGTCGGCAGGGTGGAGCGATCGTCGAGGAAGCCGCCTTCGAGCTCAGTCAGCCAGCCTTTGCCGGTGGCGGACCTTCCGGTCTCGTATCGCAGGGCAGGTCCGTACAGCAGTCCGGATTCGCCGTAGTAGTCGAGGACCGGCCCGAGCCAGAGATGGTCGCTCTGCTTGGTGAGCACGGTGGAACGGATGAACCGTCCCTGCACGTCGTTCGTGCCGGTGCGCAGGTAGACGTCGTAAGGGAATTCACGGTAGCCTTTCTGCGAGTATCCGGGGAGGTGCGCGAAGGGGAGCCCGGCCACATGGCCCGTCGCGGATCCCAGGCTGGCCCGGTCGGTCTTGGCCACGTAATCGAGCTCCTGCACTTTGAGGTGCATGCCGTCCGGGTGGGGCTCATTGAACCAGGCGCGGAGTCCGCGCATGGACCGGTCCTGCCCGCGGATCGTCAGCTCGTCGGCCGTGAAATGCACCGGCGCGCGTCCGAAGCGCACCTTGCTCGCGACGATCAGGTCCTGACGGCGGTCGAGGTCGATGGATTCACAGAAGATGCGCACTTCGCCGCCCGAGTAAGTGACGTCGCCCTCGGCGTGGATGAGCCCCTTGGCGAGGTCGGCCCTGACCGTCTTGGCCCAGAGGGTGGTCGTGCCGGACCGGACGACGGCGTTCCGGACGGTGAGCACCCGGCCGTTTTCCGAATAGACCGGGTCGTCTCCCTCGATGTTAGGGGCTCCCGGAAGGGGCACGGCCTGGCCATGGGCAAGGGCCGCCACGAGGAGGGCGGCGGCAAGGGGCCAGAGGCGTCTTCCGGGCATCCTCCGAGCGTTGCTGGTCCTGCCTTTGCCACAAGTTTTTTTCGGGCAATGAGCGCTTGCGGGCGCGCCGCTGGCGTGGAATCTCCCCGCATGCTTCTCCGTCCCGCGGAACTGGCCGGCCTGGCCGAGGGCACGGAGGCAGACCCTCACCGTCTTCTCGGGCTGCACAGGTCTCCGAAGGGAGGTTCAGTGGTCCGGGCCCTGCTTCCCGGCGCCACCGGCTGTGAGCTGGTTCGCCCTGGACAACCGCCGGTCAGGATGGACCGCTTCTTGGACTCCGACGTCTTCGAGGTCGCCCTGTCCTTGCCGCCGCCCTTCGCCTATTCTTTCAGGGCGCTTTATCCCGAGGGAGTCCGCCATGAGGTCCAGGACCCGTACCGTTTCCTGCCCACGGTCTCCGAGGAGCACCTCTACCTGATCGGCAAGGGCGACGACCACGGCGTCCATCATCGCCTTGGCTCCCATCTGCGTGAGATGGACGGCGTCCAAGGCGTCGCCTTCGCGGTCTGGGCCCCCAGTGCGCGCCGGGTCTCCGTGGTCGGAGACCACAATTACTGGAACGGCCGCGTCCATCCCATGCGGCGCCTCGGCGCCTCCGGCGTCTGGGAACTGTTCATTCCCGGTCTGCGGGAGGGCGCGCGCTACAAGTTCGAGGTCGTCGGTCCTCATGACCCGACTCCTTTCCTCAAGACCGACCCTTATGCGCTCCATTTCGAGCCGGCCCCCAATCACGCCGCCATCGTGACGGACCTGTCGGGCTTCGTCTGGTCCGATGCGGAATGGATGGCCGCGCGCGCCCGGGGCGACCTGCGTCGCCGGCCGATGTCGGTCTACGAGGTCCATCTCGGTTCCTGGCGGCGCGTCCCCGAGGAGGGCGGCCGGACGCTCGGCTATCGCGAGCTCGGCGAGCAGCTCGCCGATTACTGCCGCCGGATGGGGTTCACCCACGTGGAGCTGATGCCTCCGACGGAACATCCTTTCGACGGCTCCTGGGGCTATCAGGTCACCGGCTTCTTCGCGCCGACGCAGCGTTTCGGATCCCCGCTGGACTTCATGACGATGGTCGACGCGCTCCATCGCGCCGGCGTCGGCGTGATCATCGACTGGGTGCCGGCCCACTTCCCGCGCGACTTCTTCGCGCTGGCCCGCTTCGACGGCACGCATCTCTACGAGCACGCCGACCCGCGCCTCGGCGAGCATCAGGACTGGGGCACCCTGATCTTCAACTACGGACGGCACGAGGTGAGGGGCTTCCTCACGGCCTCGGCGCTGTCCTGGCTGGACCGGTTCCATGTGGACGGCCTGCGCGTGGACGCGGTCGCCTCGATGCTCTACCTCGACTATTCCCGCAAGGCGGGGGAGTGGATACCCAACCGCCACGGCGGCCGTGAGAACATCGAGGCGATCGAGTTCCTCCGGCACGTGAACTCCCTGGTGCACCTCTATCACCCCGGGGTGGTGACGGTGGCGGAGGAGTCGACGTCCTTCGCGGGCGTCACGCGTTCGGTGGCCGACGGCGGCCTGGGCTTCGACTTCAAATGGAACATGGGCTGGATGCACGACACGCTCCATTACTTCCGCCAGGACCCCCTCTTCCGCAGGCATCACCACGACAAGCTCACGTTCGGGATGCTCTACCAGTGGTCGGAATCCTTCATGCAGGCGTTCTCCCATGACGAAGTGGTCCATGGGAAGGGCTCGCTGATCAACAAGATGGGCGGCGCCGACGACCGCCGCAAGGCCGCCGACCTGCGCTGTCTGCTGGCCCTGCAGTGGGCCTGGCCGGGCAAGAAGACCCTCTTCATGGGCTGCGAGTTCGGCCAGTTCGCGGAGTGGAAGCACGACCAGTCGCTGGACTGGCATCTGCTTGAATCCCCGCTGCATGCCGGCCTGCAGCGGCTGGTGGCCGACCTCAACCGGCTTTATGCCGGAGACGCCGCCATCGCGGCCGAAGACGCGGGTTCGGGAGGATTCTCCTGGATCGAGGCCGATGACCGTGAGAACAGCGTGCTGGCCTTCGAGCGCCGGGGGCAAGGCAGCGCCTGGGTCGTCGTGGGCAACTTCACGCCGGTGGAGCGCACTTACCGGCTCGGAGTGCCGGCCTCGGGCCGATGGGACGAGGCGATCAACACCGATTCCGCGCACTACGCCGGAAGCGGCCTCGGCAATCTGGGAGGCGTGGAGTCGGAGCCGGTCCCGGCGCACGGACGTGCGCATTCCATCGAGGTCCGGCTGCCCGGGCTCTCGGTCCTGGTGTTCCGTCATCCTGCGCGCGTCCCTTCCGTGCCGCCGGCCGCTTCCGTCACGGCCGCCCCGGCGCCCGTCAGGAAGCGGTCCGCCCGCCGCCGATGAGCCGGAGGTCGGAGGTCTTCCGTGAGCGCTTGGCGGGAGAGCCGGGCAATCCGTTCTTCCGTTTCTCGCTCGGCCAGGCCCTGCTTGCGGAGGGTGAGCCAGCCGAGGCCGTCGAACATCTCGGTCTGGCCGCCGAAGCCAAGTCCGACTGGATGGCGCCCCGCATCCTGCTGGGCAAGGCCCTGCTCGCCGTCGGCCGCAAGGACGCGGCGCGCAGCGCGCTGGAGGGAGCGCTGCGTCTGGCGGTCTCGCAGGGACACGAGGAGCCCGAAGCCGAGCTCCGGGGCATCCTCGCCGGACTCTGATCAGTCGACCCGTTCCAGCATCACGCGGCGCAGGTCCATCACGGCGGCTTTCGCTTTCTTCACCGGCCGCACCTTCAGCGTGTTCTCCCCGGCATTCAGCGCCAGGGTGCCGACCTCGCGGGGCACGAATCTCTGGAAATGGCCGGTCTCCTCGACCGTGAACTCGAGCGAGGACGCCCCGCAGTCGAGGGCGACGACCGATCCGCCCTGGCCTTTGCCGCAACCCTGCAGGACCTTCACCTTGTAGGTGCCGGCCCGGGGCGCACTGAAGGTCCACGCGGCGGTGTCGGCGGCGTTCACCCAGAAGCCGAGCGTGTCCTTGTTGGCCGGATCTTCATATTTCAGCTTCTCGCCGGCAACCTTGGCGTCCCGCGCCTCAAGGTGGATGAGCGTGTTGGAACCTTCCTTCGAGCTGTCGTCCATCGCGCGGCGCCAGTCGGCGAGGATCGGCCGCATCGACTCCGACTTGGGCAGGGCGGCCAGACGCGTGACGTCGGTCTGTACGAAGCAGTTCTCCCAGGCCGCGCGGTTGAAGTCCGGATTGGCGCGCATCCCCTCGGCGCCGACCGAGCGGCGCCAGGCCTCGAGCTTGCCGCGCAGGGCCGCGACGCGCGCCGGCTCCTGGGCGGCCAGGTCGCGGGTCTCCGAGGGGTCCTGGGAGAGGTCGAAGAGCTCCAGTGACCCGTCCTCATAGTGCTCGATGAGCTTCCAGTTGCCCTCGCGCACGACTCCGCCCGGCCGTCCGCCCTGGTTCATGTAGTGAGGCTGGTGCCAGAAGAGCGGCCGAGAAAGTGCCTTGCGGTCGAAGAGCACCGGGGAGAGGTCATGGAAGTCGTTCACCGCCGGGGCATTGACGCCCGTCAGCGAGCAGATGGTCGGCACCAGGTCGCCCAGGACCACCGGTTCGGCGATTTCACCGGGCGTCAGGCGGGCAGGGTAGCGGATGATGAGCGGCGTGCGTATTCCGCCCTCATAGAGGAAGCCTTTGCCGGCACGGGAGGGCGCGTTGTAGGTCGGCGGCGACTCCTTCAGCTCGGAGATGTGCACGCCGCCGTTGTCCGAGGCGAAGGCCACGAGGGTGTTCTTCGCCAGGCCGTTGCGCTCCAGCGCCCCGAGGATGCGTCCGCAGGCCGTGTCGAGCGATTCGATGAGGGCCGCGTAAGTGGGGTGGAACGCGTCGGCCTTGGCGGCGACGGACTTGGCCGGCGCGAAGAGCGGAATGTGCGGGTTGTCGAACGCGACATAGAGCAGGAAGGGCTTGTCCTTGTTGCGCTCGATGAACTTCACCCCGTAGTCGGCCTGGGCGAGCTCGCCCTTGCCGCCCTGCGGGGATTCCGCGCCGGCATTCGCCTTGCCCGGGAAGTATTCGTCAAATCCGCGGTCGGTCGGCTGATGGCCCTTGCCTCCCAGATGCCACTTGCCGACGGCGGCGGTCGCGTAGCCCTTCGGCTTGAGCAGTTCGGCCAGCGTCTTCGCCTCGGCGGGCAGCTGCAGGTTGATCTTCGCCGCGAGCAGGCGGTGCGACGCGCGGTCCGAACGGCCGTTGAGGAAGGTCGTGATCTTCAGCCGGGCGGGACTCTGCCCGGTCATGATCGCGGCCCGCGAGGGCGAGCATACCGAAGCCGCCGCATAGGCCTGCGTGAAGCGCGCGCCTTCGGCGGCCAGTCGGTCGAGGTTGGGCGTGCGTTGGTCCTTGCGGCCGAAGCAGCCGAGGTCGTTGATGCCCAGGTCGTCGGCGAAGAGGATGACGACGTTGGGCGGGGTCTGCTGACCGGACAGGGAGGCGCACAGGGTGAGCGCGGCGGCGAGCAGGCCGAGGAGAGGGCGGGGCATACGGTCTTTTTAGCGTCTCGGCGTTTTGTGCAAAGGGCAAAACCCGGTTCGATGGCCCTTCATGGACGCTCATTTGCTGAAGGCCGCCCTCGCCTGCGTCGACGTCGCGATGGCCGCGGTCTCCTGGCTGATCCTGCTGTGCACTTATCCCGATTTCGCACGTTGGCGGAAGGAGGGGTTCGCCGAGGCTCATGAACAGTACGCCCGACGGGTGGGCCGGGTCGTCGGTCCTTTGCTCATCCTCCAGATGGCGGGGCACCTCGCCGACGCCGTTCAGGGAGGTCCCGGCCCCGGCGTGGCCCTGGTCGTCGCAGTCTGGGGCCTGACCGCGTTCTGGTCGGTGCCCTGTCACCGTCGACTCCAGGCGGAGGGGCCGGACTCGCCGGCGCTGGCCGGACTCATCCGTTCACACCGTTGGCGGACCCTGCTCTGGACTCTTCTGGCGTGCGGCTCCGCGTGGCGGGCGCTGCGTTGATTTTCCGGTCCGGTCATTCGACGTTTGTCATACGGTTCGATGGGCGTTGACTGACCGTCGCCGGCCGCGCCCCTTGCGGCCCAGCATGCCGCCGTTCATCCGCAGCCGTCTCCTTCCGGGCATCTTCTTGCTGATGCGCACGGCCGGTCCTGTCCTTGCCGCGGAGGCGGCCAGGATCGAGTCGCGTTCCTATTCCACCCGCCCGGATCCTGATCCGCCGGCCTACGTCAAGCCGGGCTCCGTCGACCCGGACGGAAACTTCGACTTCGGCCTGGATTACCGCTGGCGGTTCGAGGCGCGTGACGACGATCTTCGGCGGGCCGCCGCGGGCTCTGACTCCCCCCAGCTTCATCGCCTGAGGGCCTACTTCGGACTCAAGGAGGTCCTCGATCCCTTCAGGTTCGCCCTGGAAATTCAGGATTCCCGCAAATCGGCCGGCGCTTATCCGGTCGACGGTCGAGACGTCAATGAGACGGAAATCATCCGCGGCTACGTCGAGCTGCGTGGCCCCGGCGTCTCCGGCGCGCGTTACGGCATCCATAACTTCGAGTTCCTGGACCGCCGCCTCATCGGCAACAATCAGTGGCGGAACACCGCCAACACCTTCGACGGACTGCATGCCTACGCCGAGGGCAGGGATTCCGTCTGGCGCGCCGACCTCCTCTCCGTGCGACCGCTCGAGCGTCTGCCGGCAGAGCAGGATGAGCCGGTGGCCGGACAGAGGCTGCATGCGCTCATCGGTCAGTTCCGTCCGCCTTCGCTGCCCACGGCCGTGATCCAGCCTTACTGGCTCAGGCTCGTCGATGATTCCCGTCCCGGAGGCAGGAGGGTCGACTCGCCGGGCGTGCGCGCCTACGGTGACATCAGCGGGACCGATTGGGATTACGATCTCTCGGTCACTTTGCAGCGCGGTCATGAAGGGGCGTCGTCGGTCCGTGCGCATGCCTTCACCGCCGAGGCCGGCTGGCGCGCCCGGGACTCGTGGGACTCCCGCATCGGACTTTTCTTCGGATGCGCGACCGGTGACGACAACCCCGCGGATTCGCATTCCGGACGGTTCGAAAAGTTCTTCGGCTTCGGACGCCCATGGTCCGCGAGCGACTACGTGGTCAATGAGAACATCCTCACTCCGAAGCTGCGTTGGGAGGCACGTCCGTCCGCCGCCTTGCGGTTCGACCTCGGCTGGTCCTCCTACTGGCTCGAATCGGCGGCCGACAGGTTCTACGGCGGCGGACTCCAGGACGCCACCGGCGCTTCTGGATCTCACCTGGGGGATGAAATCGATTTTCGGCTGCGTTGGACTCCTGATGCCAGAATCCAGGTCACGTTCGGCTATTCCCATTTCATGTGCGGTGAGTTCGTCCGAAGGCAGACCGGCCGACAGGACACGGATTTCACCTACCTGGAGCTCCAATTGTCGGCTTTTTGACCCCAAAAGAGTCTTGCCAAAGGGTAGGACTTAACATTTAATCCTTACTAATCTTATCAACTTTAAAGACCTGTCCTGTGCGGTCCCTTTACTTCCACGTCCTTTTTATGGCCTTTCTGGGTCTGGAAGGTCGCGCCTCGGACAGGCCTTTGAAGGTCGGGTTTTTCCCTAATCTCACCCATTCTCCGGCCATTGCCGCCCGGCAGATGGAGCGGGAGGGGGTCAATTGGTATGGGAGCCGCCCCGCACCCGTGCTGGTCGAATGGCGGGCTTTCAACGCCGGCCCTTCCGCCGTCGAGGCCTTGCTTACGGGCGCGGTCGACGTCGTCTACGTCGGCGCTTCACCTTTGATCAATGGTCACGTCCGCACGGCCGGCCGGATGTTGCGCGTCCTCACCCCGGTCGCATCCGGGGGCAACGCTCTGGTCGTCAGGTCCGGTCTTTCCCTCCGATCTGCTGAGGACTTCAGGAGTCGACGTCTTGCGTCTCCGCAGCTGGGCAACACCCAGGACGTTTCCGCCCGCGCTTGGCTGCGTGCCGGCGGGCTGGACGTCAGACTGTCGGGCGGAGACGCCCAGGTCATACCCGTCGCGAATCCTGAGATGATGTTGCTCTTCAAACGGGGGCAGATCGATGCCGCCTGGACGGTCGAACCCTGGGTCTCGCGACTGACTTCTGAATTCGGCGGAACGGTGATTGCCGAGGATGCCGAAGCGATCGTGACCGTGCTGGCCTGCTCGGCCCAGGTCATCGCCGAGCGGGGCGAGGAAGTGCGTTCCTTCGTCCGTTCGCACTGGGCGTTGCGCGACCGCCTGCTCGCCGATCCGGCCCTCCACCGCAGGCTCATCTCCGCCGGCCTTGCGGCCGAGACGCGCTCCGCCGCGCTTTCCCCTGAACTGCTGGAGAAGTCCCTCGGGCGCCTGAAGCTCGACGGCCCCGAGGAGCTCGCCGTGCGCCGTGCCCGGCTTGAGGTCGCGCTCGGACGCTCCATGCATGACGCCGTCTCCGCCGGGCTCCTGAGGGAGGCGTTCCCGGTCGCCCCGCTCCTTTCCGCGCTGCAGGAGGAGCCTCAGAACCGCTGACCATGGACGCTCCAGGATCCACGCCGGCTGCGCTCACCCTGCGGAAAGTCACCAAGCGCTTCGACGGAGCTTCCGGGCGTGTCACCGCGCTGGACGACATCTCGATCGACGTCCGCGAGGGCGAATTCCTCGTCCTCGTCGGTCCGTCGGGTTGCGGCAAGTCGACCCTCCTTTCGCTGCTCGCCGGCCTCGAGCTGCCCGACGAGGGGCAGATCCGCCTCGCCGGCGCGCCCGTGCGCGGGCCCGGCCGCGACCGGCTGGTGATGTTCCAGCAGGACGCGCTCTTCCCTTGGCTCAACGTCCTGGAGAACGTGATGTTCGGCCTGCGTCTCAAGCCTGACCTCACCGACTCCGAACGCGCCGAGTCGGCCCGCTACCATCTCCGGCTGGTCGGCCTGGGAGACAAGGAGAAGGCCCGTCCCCATGAGCTTTCCGGCGGCATGCGCCAGCGCGTGGCCCTGGCCCGTTCGCTCGCCCCGAACCCGCGCGTGCTGCTGATGGACGAGCCTTTCTCCGCGCTGGACGCCCTGACCCGCGACCAGCTTTACGGCGACCTTCAGGAGATCTTCACCAAGCGCCGCAAGACCATCGTGCTGGTCACCCACAACATCCGTGAAGCCGTCTGCCTCGGCGACCGCGTCGTCCTGCTTTCGCCTCACCCCGGACGCGTCCGCGAAGTGTTCGAGATCGACCTCCCACGTCCCCGCCGGATCAACGATCCCGCGCTGGCGGCCCTCGCCGCCAAGGTCACCGAATCGCTCGCCTCCCACCTGAAGAGCGGGTCCGCCGAATGAGACTCCCGCGTCCAGTCATCCCGTTGTTGCTGGCCGCCGCACTGCTCGGAGGATGGGAGTGGGCCGTCCGTTCCGGCCGGGCGGACGAACTGTTCTTCCCGTCCCCCTTGCATGTCCTCGAATGGGCCTGGCAGGGCCTGCTCAGCGGCGAACTGCTCTCCGCCACCTGGGTCACGGTGCGGCGTCTGGCCCTCGGCTTCCTCATCGGAGCCGTGCTCGGCGTGCCGCTCGGAGCGTTCTGCGCCCGCGTTCGGTGGATTAATGACTCTCTCGGTCTGGTCGCGCTCGGGCTCCAGACGCTGCCCTCGGTCTGCTGGGTGCCGCTGGCCCTCCTCTGGTTCGGTCCTGAGGAGGCGGCGGTGATTTTCGTGGTCGTGATGGGCACGCTCTGGGCGGTCGTCGTGGCGGTCCGTGAATCCGTGCTCAACGTGGAGCCCCTCTACCTGCGGGCCGCGCAGACGATGGGTTCGGGCGGCGCGCATCTCTGGACCCACGTCATCCTGCCGGCCGCGCTGCCCGGAGTGGTCAGCGGCATGAAGCAGGGCTGGGCCTTCGCCTGGCGCTCGCTGATGGCGGCCGAGATCTTCGTCGTCATCCTTTCCGGCTTCGGCCTGGGGTCGTTGCTCCACGCCGGCCGTGAGCTCCTCCGCATGGACCAGGTGATGGGCGTGATGGGCGTGATCATGCTGGTGGGTTTCCTCGCCGATCTCGCCTTCTTCTCTCCGGTGGAGCGCTGGCTGCGCCGGTCGCGCGGTCTGGAGCGCTGAGGTCCCTTTACGGCTCGACCCGCGCGGCGGGCGCCGCCACTTTCGGGGCATGTTCATCGACGAAGCCAAGGTCATCCTGCGCGCCGGCGACGGCGGCCACGGGTGCGTGAGCTTCCGTCGCGAGAAGTTCATCCCCAAGGGCGGTCCCGACGGCGGCAACGGCGGCAAGGGAGGCGACGTGGTCCTGCTCTGCGACCGCAACGAGGGCGACCTTGAGAGCTACCGCTGGCAGCCCCATCGCTCCGCCAAGAACGGCACGCCGGGCATGGGCCGGCAGTGCGCCGGACCGGACGGGGCCGACCTGATCCTCCGCGTGCCGCCCGGCACGCAGGTGCTGGAGGAGTCCACGGGCCGCCTGGTCGCCGAGGTCACCGAGCACGGCGAGAAGGTCATCCTCCTCGCCGGCGGCAAAGGCGGTCTGGGCAACATGAACTTCAAGAGCTCGGTCAACCAGGCGCCGCGACGCAGCACGCCCGGCTATCCCGGGGAGAAGGGCGAATACCGCCTGGTGCTCAAGACCATCGCGGACATCGGACTGGTCGGCTTCCCGAACGCGGGCAAGTCCACCCTGACCAACCTCATCACCGCCGCGCGTCCGAAGACCGCGCCTTATCCCTTCACGACGCTGCATGTGAACGTCGGGGTGATCGAGTATCCGGACCGTCACGGCCGCGTGGTGATGGCCGACATTCCGGGGCTGATCGAAGGCGCGCATGAGAACCGGGGCCTGGGACACCAGTTCCTCCGTCACATCGAACGCTGCTCGCTGCTGGTCTTCCTCATCGACATGGCCGGCGGGGACGGACGACGTCCGTGGGACGACTTCCGGGTGCTGGAGCGCGAGCTGCGGCTCTATTCCCCGGTCCTCGCCACGAAGCCCCGTCTCATCGTGGCCAACAAGATGGACCTGCCGGCCGCCGCCAGGAACCTCCAGGATTTCTCCCGCAAGGTGCCGACGCCGACGCTGGCCATCTCCTGTCACGACGGCGCCGGGCTCGAGGATTTCAAGGAGACCGTTTGGAAGGCCGTCCGCAAGGGCGTCCTGCCCGTCTCCGCTTCCTCCGCGCCTCAGGCCGGAGCCAACGGCGGACGCAAGTCCAAGGCGCGCAAGCCCGCGGCCCGCAAGGCGTCCAAGCCCGCCGCACGCAAGCGGTCATCAGGCGGCAAGGGCTCCCGGAAGAGGCCCGCGCGCAAGCCTTCGCGCAAGGTCCGCCGCCGCTGAGGTCTTATTTCGTCGCCGCCTTGAGCTCCTTGAACTTCAGGGACTCGGAGTTGAGGCAGTAGCGGAGGCCGGTCGGCGGAGGGCCGTCCTCGAAGACGTGTCCCAGATGGCCGTCGCAACGGGCGCACAGGATCTCGGTCCGCACCATCCCGTGGCTGCGGTCCTCGATGGTGGCCACGTTGTGCTTGGAGACCGGACGGAAGAAGCTCGGCCAGCCGGTGCCGGAGTTGAACTTCGAGTCCGAGGAGAAGAGGGGCAGATTGCAGCCGACGCAGTGGTAGGTGCCTTGCTTCTTGTTGTCGAGCAGGGTGCCGCAGAACGGACGCTCCGTGCCCTTGGACCGCAGGATGCGGTAGGTCTCCGGCGGTAGCAGCGCCTCCCATTCGGCGTCAGTCTTCACGACCTTGTCCACCACGACCGCCTTGCCGACGCCGCCTTTGCCGTCATCGAGCGTGACGCGCACTTTGCCGGCGGGGACTTTTTCGTTCTCAGCTTCCACGGGCTTGGCGGGTTCCTTGGCGATGAGCGTGGCGGTGAGGAGGAGGGCGAAGGTCAGGGCGTGGCGCATGTCAGCTGAAGGATTTGCCGCAGCCGCAGGTGCTGGTGGCGTTGGGGTTGCGCACTTCGAAGCCTTTGCCGTGCAGGCCGTCGTCGAAGTGGACGGTCGAGCCGTCGAGATAGGCATGGCTGGCGGGATCCACCAGCATGCGCACTCCCTGGCTCTCAAACTCCAGGTCGCCGTCCTTGCGCGAGTCGAAGGACATTCCGTATTCGAATCCGGAGCAACCCCCCGCCTCGATGAGGACGCGGAGCAGGGTGGAGGGGTCCTGTTTGGCGTGCAGGGCCCGGATCTGAACGGCGGCTTCGGGCGTGAGGTGAATCATGAGGTCATTTTTGCTAGCGGCCACGGGGAGTCAAGGGGCAGGGAATTGGGGTGGTCATCCTCCCGTCCCTTTGACATTCTGCGTGCCGCCCCACCTCCATGCCTGCCGTATTCCGCGCCCTGGCCCTTTCCGTCCCGCTGGCCTTCCTGTTCAACGCCCTTTTCTGGACGCTGGCATCGCTGGTGCTCTGGGAGTCCAGCCTGCTCAGCCTCAATCAGCTGCTCGGCCTTGAATACCTCGCGTTCGAGCAGCCCAAGGATCTCATCTGGCCTCTCGCGGTCTGGCTCTTGGCCTTCATCCAGTCCCTTCTGGTCATGGTGCCCGCGCCCGCTTCCTCAGGCGGGTCGTCCGCCGAGGCGCTGCTGCCGCGCGTCGTCGGCGCGGCCTTCCTGGGCGGTCTGCTCTTCGCCCTGCCGGCCTTCGCCCTGATCGACCTCGCCTACTTCCTGCCCTCGGTCGACCCTAAGAAGTTCGACCCCTCGGCCTGCCTCGCAGGATCCTTGGGTCTCTGGGCGGTCTCATGGGCCGTGTGGATTCCGGTCCTGCTGCATCGTTGCTCCAAGGAGGCCGACGCGCTGGAGCGTTTCGTCGCGCGCACGGTGAAGGGTTCGGTCGTCGGCCTGGCGCTGTGCCTGCCCTGGTATTTCGTCCTGCGCCGCAAGCAGGCCTGCCATTGCGCGCTCGGCACCTTCATCGCTCTGGCGGCCGGACTCTGGTCGCTGCTGCTCGTCGGCGGCCCGCTGATGCTGTTCCTGGCCCGTGAACGCAGGTTGCGCGCCTCGTTGCGCTGATCAGAGCTCGCAGCCCTGCTGCTTCTCGCGGGTGGGCCTGGCCACCAGCCCCCGGTAGGGCTCGTCGGCATAGGGTTCGTGCGCGTGCGGTCCCAGCAGGCGACGGTCGCAGCAGGCGAGAAGCTCCTCCAGCGTCACGCACCGGCGCATCTCGTGCAGGAACGCGCCGTCCGCGTCCACGCCGAGGCCGACGAAGTTGAGGAACTTCTTGAGCCTGCCCGCGCGCTGCTCGCTGGACATGGCCAGGTCGCAGCATTCGTCCGCCAGGTCCTGCACGTAGGCGCGGACGTCTCCGAGGGTCGGGCGGAAAGGGGTCCGGCCGAGCTGCAGGTCGCGCCACTGGGCGAAGATCCAGGGGTTCCGGATGGCGTGCCGCCCCATCATCATGCCGTGGGCTCCGGTCTCGGCCAGCAGCCGCGAGGCCTTCGTCGCGCTGGCCACGTCGCCGTTGGCGATGACGGGGCAGGGCAGGGAACGTACGGCGTGGGCGATGGCGGAGTAGTCGACTTCCGACCAGTAGAGGCCCTTCACCGTGCGCCCGTGCACGGTGACGAGGTCGATCCGGTGGCGCGCCAGGACGGCCAGCAGCTCGTCGAAACGCTCCGTGCCGTCGAAGCCGATCCGCATCTTCACCGTGAACAGGCCCGGTATCTCCTGCCGCATCGCCCCCACGAGCTCGTCGACCTTCGCGGGGTCGCGCAGCAGGCCGCCGCCGACGTTCTTGCGGTAGACCTTGGGCGCGGGGCAGCCCATGTTGAGGTCGATGCCCGCGACGGGCAGCCTGAGCAGTTCCCGCACGGTGCGCAGCATGTGCGGGGTGTCCTCGCCGATGAGCTGGGCGAAGACCGGGCGCCCCGTCCCGTGGTTGACCACGGAGTCGACGATGTGCCGTTCGGGCGTGGAGCTCTCGTGGACCCGGAAATATTCCGTGACGAACCAGTCGGGGGCCCCCCTTCGCGCGATGACCCGCATGAAGGCGGTCGTGGTCACGTCCTGCATCGGCGCGAGGACCGACGGCCGCGTGCCCGCGGCGGAGGGCTGGGGCAGCGCGGCGTTCACGCCTGCTTGCGGAGCTTCGCCAGCTGGGACGACATGTCCTCGCAGGCGTCCAGCACGGGCCGGGCGATGAAGACCGGGCGCTTCGCCTTCACCGCCAGGACGAGGGCGTCGCTGGGCCGGGCGTCGACCTCCGCGATCTTGCGCGCCACGGGGCCGTCCTGCGCGACCAGGATGCGGGCGAAGAAGACGCCGTCCTTCACCGCCATGATCGCGACATGCGAGACCCCCGCGTCCAGTCCCAGCAGCAGGTGGAGCATGAGGTCGTGCGAGAGCGGCCGTTCCGAAAGCCGACCGGCCAGCGACGCCTGCAGGGCCTCGCCGACGGCCGGATCGACCTGGATGACGATCGTCTTCAGCGGCGTGACCAGGAAGACGGCGGTGCCCGTCTGGACGGGCACGACCTCGATGGCCTGCACGGGCACTGCCTCCTCGGCTTGCATGCCGCAGGATGGGAGGTTCCCCCTCGGTTCCGCAAGCCCGCTCCGGCGTGCCCCGTGGCGGGACCGTCCTGTGAACTTGCTGGAAGCGGCCTCGGGAGCATTGTGTCCGGCGTGCACCCTTTCCTCGACGACGCCTTCCTCTTCGACTGGAGCCGCCTCCGCCCCGAGCAGGTCGAACCCGACCTCCGGGAGGCCCTGCGCCGCGCCCGGGCCGCGATCGACGCCTTCAAGGCGCTGCCACCGGCGCGCCTGACCTACGATGAAGTCCTGCTCGGCTTCGAGCGCGCCACGCGCGAACTTTCCCGGGCCTGGGGGCTGGTCACCCATCTCGACGCCGTGATGAACTCCGAGCCTCTGCGCAAGGCGCACAACGCCCTGCTGCCCGAAGTCACCGCGTTCTTCACCTCCCTGACCCTCGACCCGCAGGTCTGGTCCGTCATCCGGGACTACTCCCGCACGCCGGAGGCGGCGGCGCTGACCGGTGTCCGCCGACGTTTCCTGGAGGAGACCGTGGCCGATTTCGTCGAGAACGGCGCCGACCTGCCGCCGGAACGCAAGGAGCGGCTGGCTGCGATCAACGCCGAGCTCGCGGCCCGTACGCAGAGGTATTCGGAGAACGTCCTGGATTCGACCAACGCTTGGGACCTGTTCGTCACCGACGCGTCGCGCCTGCGCGGCCTGCCGGAAAGTTCGCTCGCCTCGGCCCGGCAGTCCGCCACGGCCAAGGGCCGGCCGGAAGCCTGGCGTTTCACGCTGCACGCGCCGTCGGTCTTCCCGGTGCTGGAATACGCGGAGGACGACGCGCTCCGTCGCGAATGCTGGGAGGCGCTCGGTCAGGTGGGACTGAAGTCCCCTTGGGACAACACCGCGCTCGTCGGGGAAATCCTCGCGCTGCGTCACGAGAAGGCCCGTCTGCTCGGCAAGCAGCACTTCGCCGACTTTACCACGGCGCGGCGCATGGCCGGCAGCGGCGCCCGGGCGCTCACCTTCATCGAGGACCTCGGCCGGCGGGTGCGCCCGCGCTTCCGTCAAGAGACGGAGGAGCTGGAAGCCTTCCGCGCCGCCCGCACCGGGGAGACGAAGCGTCACCTGCATCCTTGGGAGTTCGCCCTCTGGTCCGAACGGATGCGCAAGGAGAGGCACGGCTTCGACGACGAGGCCCTGCGCCCCTGGTTCCCGGTCGACGGCGTCATCGCCGGCATGTTCCGGCTTTTCGGCGACCTTTTCGGCATCCAGGTCGCGGGCCGTGACACGGTCCACGTCGACCCGGTGACCGGGCAAAGCACGGTGATCCGCGCCGCGGAACCCCGGATCGAGGCCGCACCCGTGCCGGTCTGGCATCCGGAGGTGCGTTTCTACGAGGTACGTGACGGCGCCCGTCATCTCGGCTCCTTCTACACCGACTGGTTTCCGCGCGAATCGAAGCGCGGCGGTGCCTGGATGAACTTCCTCCGCACGGGCGGCCCGCGCCCGGACGGTTCCTTCGCGCCCCATCTCGGCCTCATGTGCGGCAACTTCACGCCTCCGGTGGGCGGAGGGCAGGCGCTGCTCACGCACGACGAGGTCACCACCGTCTTCCATGAGTTCGGACACCTGCTGCACCACGTCCTGAGCGAGGTCGAGGTGGAGTCGCTCTCCGGCGTCCGCGTGGCCTGGGACTTCGTGGAGCTGCCCTCGCAGATCCTCGAGAACTGGTGCTGGGAGCGCGAGGCGCTCGACCTCTTCGCCCGGCACCACGAGACCGGCGCGCCGCTGCCGGCCGACCTCTTCGCCAAGCTCGACGCCGCCGCCAACTTCCGCTCGGCCTCCGTCTGCATGCGCCAGCTGGCGTTCTCGAAGCTCGACCTCGACCTGCATCTGCGCGCCGAGGAGCTCAAGGGGCGCGACCTTGACGACCATTGGAACAACGACTTCGCCGAATGGCAGGCCCCGACCACCCGGCGCCTGCCCGCCATGGCGCGGAGGTTCAACCATCTCTTCTCGGACGCCACCGGCTACGCCGCCGGCTACTATTCCTACAAGTGGGCCGAGGCGCTCGAGGCCGACGCGTTCACCCGCTTCCTGAAGGAGGGGGTGCTCAATCCCCGCACCGGCCGGGAACTGCGGACCCGCATCCTGGCCAAGGGCAATTCCGAGCCCGCCGCCCAGCTCTTCCGCGACTTCGTGGGACGCGACCTGGACCCCGAGGCGCTGCTGGTGCGGGACGGTCTGGCCTGAGGGCGGGGCGGCGGAGGTGTTATTCCCCTTGCGCCAAGGGGGTTTTTACTATGCGTAGGACGTTTTCCGATGAATCTGCGCAACATCGCCGTCATTGCCCACGTTGACCACGGCAAGACGACCCTCACCGACCGCCTCCTGTACCAGTCCGGCATGTTCCGGACCGAGGACCTGGACAAGCTGGCCGGCGGCCAGCACGGGCTGATCATGGACTCGGGGGATCTCGAGCGCGAGCGTGGCATCACCATCACCGCCAAGAACTGCGCCATCCGCTGGACGGACGCCCGTGACGGCAAGGAATACAAGATCAACCTCATCGACACTCCGGGCCACGCCGACTTCGGCGGCGAGGTCGAGCGCGTGCTCAACATGGCCGACGGCTGCCTCCTCGTGGTCGACTCCTTCGAAGGCCCGATGCCCCAGACGCGCTTCGTGCTCTCCAAGGCCCTGGCCCTCGGACTCAAGCCCATCGTCGTGGTCAACAAGATCGACAAGCCCTCCGCCCGGCCCGAGGCCGTCGTCAACGAGGTCTTCGACCTGCTCGTCGCGCTCGAGGCCCCCGAGTACGCCCTCGACTTCCCGGTGATCTACGCCTCCGGACGTGAGGGCTGGGGCACGGCGGACATCGCCAAGACCGCCGAGGGCTCCCGTCCCAAGGACCTGCTCGAGCTCTTCCACGCCATCGTGGACCACATCCCGGCCCCTTACGCCGAGGGCTCCTCCCGCGGCGCCGCCGCCGGCTTCAAGTCGCGTGACGAGGCGCTCTCCAATCCGCTGCAGCTGATGGTGACCGCCATCCTGTACTCCGACTACGTCGGCCGCATCGCGGTCGGACGCGTCACCGCGGGCAAGATCGCGCCCGGCATGCCGGTCATGCTGGTCACCCGCGACGGCACGCAGCACAAGCAGCGCGTCCTCGAGGTCGAGGTCTTCGAGGCCCTGGGCCGGGCCAAGGCCCAGGAGGTCTCCGCCGGCGACATCTGCGCGGTCATCGGCCTCGACCATGTCGAGATCGGCGCGACCGTCACCGACCTCGAGAACCCCCGTCCGATGCCGCCCGTCAAGGTCGACGAGCCCACCGTGACCATGGCGTTCCGCGTCAACGATTCGCCCTTCGCCGGACGCGACGGCAAGTTCGTCACCGGCCGGCAGGTCGGCGAGCGCCTCGTCAAGGAGCTGGAGAAGAACGTCGCCCTGCGCGTCGAACGCGAGCCCGGCGCGGACGCCTGGAAGGTCTCCGGCCGCGGCCTGATGCACCTCGGCGTGCTCATCGAGACCATGCGCCGCGAAGGCTACGAACTCTCCGTCGGCAAGCCCGAGGTGATCATGAAGACCATCGACGGCGTCCTCTGCGAGCCGGTCGAGACCCTCGCGGTCGACTGCCC
>JACCDM010771016.1_pt1 | contig 32255 bp, 33 predicted proteins | sample 7445851 | NCBI WGS metagenome assembly JACCDM01 (sample SAMN15323438, study PRJNA562643) | freshwater metagenome | isolation source: river surface water | place: USA:Blue River Watershed | collected 2017-08-16
CGCTCGTGGCCAGCTCCAAATGGTCAACATTTTGATCAGATCAAAGAAGTGATCCAAACCATCAAAACGAATCCGGATTCTCGTCGGATGATCGTTTCTGCATGGAATGTGTCTGATATTCCAAAAATGGCGCTTGCCCCCTGCCATGCTTTTTTCCAATTCTATGTAGCAAATGGAAAACTATCGTGCCAACTCTATCAACGCAGTGCTGATATTTTCCTAGGGGTACCTTTCAATATTGCGAGTTATGCATTACTCACGCATATGATGGCCCAACAATGCGACTTAGAACCTGGTGAATTTATATGGACCGGTGGCGATTGCCATCTGTACAGCAATCATCTGGAACAGGTTGAACTACAACTCTCTCGTAAACCATTTCCATTGCCTGAGCTTAAGATTCATCGCAAGCCACCCAGTATTTTTGATTATGAATTCGAAGACTTTGAAATTGTGGGTTATGAATCGCATCCCCACATCAAAGCACCGGTAGCGGTATAACTCCTATCTATGACTACTCCTGCAATATCAATGATTGTGGCCCGATCGCGCAATCATGTCATTGGTAAAGATAATCAAATGCCTTGGAAGATCTCAGCCGATCTTCAATTTTTCAAGAAAGTCACCATGGGTTATCCCATCATCATGGGTCGCAAGACCTGGGAATCAATTGGTCGCCCACTTCCGGGACGGCGCAATATTGTTGTAAGCCGTAATACAGATTACCGCGCTACTGGTGCAGAATTAATTGCTTCACTCGATGAAGCACTAAATTCTCTTTCTGAATTTAAACGCGTCTTTGTCATCGGCGGACAACAATTGTTCACCCAGGCTTTTTCCAAAGCGGATGAACTTTATATTACTGAAATAGAACTCAGCGTCGATGGCGATACCTTTTTTGAAATCCCCGATCCTGAAAATTGGCAGGAAGTAGAGCGGGTCTCAAATAGTGAAAATGGTATTGAGTTTGATTATGTGACCTTGCGACGGATTCAAAGCTAATTACTTTCCAGCAACCGTCATTGAGCCGATCAAAATCGATCCTGTTTCTTTGTTGCCCCGAATGATCGTGTCATCACCAACCGCCTGAATATCCATCAGCATTTCTTTCAAATTACCCGCGATGGTAATTTCTTCAACTGGATATTGAATGATGCCGTTTTCAACCCAATAACCAAATGCCCCACGTGAATAGTCTCCAGTTATGTAGTTAATTCCCTGCCCCATCAAGTCGGTTACCAGAAGGCCAGTGCCCATCTCCTTTAATAAACCTGGCAATCCTCCAGAGGGAGTATGAAGACTATGCAGCTTTAAATGATGGGCGCCACCCGCATTACCAGTGGTTTGCATGCCCAATTTGCGTGCAGAGTAACTCGATAAAAAATAACCTTGCAGTTCACCCTTCGCGACCACGGAGCGAGCCTTTGTACGGACACCCTCTTCGTCAAAAGGGGCGCTTCCGGTCATTCGTTTGACATGGGGTAATTCAAATAAATCAATATGACCGGGCATGACCTGCTTGCCCAGACTATCGAGTAAGAAACTGGAGCGGCGATAAAGCGCTCCGCCAGAAGTTGCATGAACTAAAGAGCCAATGATCCCAACTGCAATTGGAGCTTCAAAAATAACTGGGCAGCGACGTGTCGAAATCGACTTTGCATTAAGGCGCGCTAAGGCGCGTTGAGCTGCATAGCGACCGATTGCTGCTGGCGCTGCTAGCTCGCTTGGTAAACGCGACGAACTATACCAGTCATCGCGCTGCATACCTCCAGAATGACCAGACGCATTGGCAATCGGAGCGCATGTAATGAAGTGGCGCGAATATGGATAGCCGCCGATAAATCCATTACTAGTTCCCAACATGAAATGCGCTTGATTGGTGGAAACGGTTGAGCCGTCGCTATTTACAATCGCTTTATTCACCGCAAAAGCAGCTTTCTCAGCCTGCCTTGCTATCGCGATCGCCTTTTTACTATCTAAATCCCATGGATGAAATAAATCCAAGTCTTGCGGATGATGTTCTAAAAGATCAGCGTCCGCTAAACCGGCACAATCATCCTCAGCGGTATGCTTGGCAATGTGAAAAGCAGCTTCAACAGTGGTGCGCAATGACTCAGGAGAAAAATCGCTGGTACTTGCATTACCCCTACGTTTTCCCAGATACACGCTGACGCCAACTTGTTTATCTACACTTTGCTCAATGGTTTCAACCGCTCCCTTCCGAACAGTGACTGATAAACCGTGACCCTCTGAAATTTCGGCAGCTGAATCAGTTGCCCCCACGCGCTTGGCTTCTGCCAAAATAAAGTCAATAATGATCCTAAACTGATCTTGTGAATATGCAAACATCCCTCAATGATAGCTAGAATATTCGTATGAAGCATCCAAATCCATTTCACCGAAATAGCCTTAACGAGGCAAAAATTGGTTTAGTGTCTATTTCTGACCGAGCCAGTCAAGGAGTCTACGTCGACGAAGGTATCCCAAGTCTCAAAAAATGGTTAGAACAAGCAGTCACTACTCCGCTAGTTTTTCATGAGCGCTTAATTCCGGATGAGAATGAACATATCACCTCCACCCTCATCGAGCTTGTTGATGAATTAGGATGCGATCTCGTGTTAACAACTGGAGGTACGGGCCCTGCGCGTCGTGATGTCACTCCCGAAGCAACTCTAGAGGCAGGCACCCGAGAGATGCCGGGATTTGGAGAGCAGATGCGCCAAATCAGTTTGCATTTTGTTCCCACCGCGATCTTATCGCGACAAGTTGCAGTCCTACGAGAAATCGAGGAGCATAGTGCCCTAATACTCAACTTACCCGGTCAGCCTAAATCAATTCAGGAAACATTAGAGGGTCTAAAAGATGCTGAGGGTAAGGTCATCGTTCACGGAATTTTTGCCGCCATTCCTTATTGCATTGATTTGATCGGCGGCCCCTTTATTGAAACCAACGAATCCATCGTGAAGGCATTCAGGCCAAAGAAAAAGAAGTAATGAAAAAATTAGGGCGTTACCGACTTAAAAAAGTGCTCGCGGTAGTACCGTAACTCTTCAATCGATTCCAAAATATCAGCTAATGCCGTATGGGCTTGTTGCTTTTCAAAACCCTTGACTAAATTGGGTTGCCAACGCTTACACAGCTCCTTAATGGTCGAGACATCGACGTTTCGATAATGAAAGTAGGCTTCTAGCTTTGGCATATAGCGCGCCATAAAACGTCGATCTTGGCAAATCGTATTTCCGCACATGGGGGCGATATTCGCTTTTACATATTGTTTTAAAAACGCAATGCACTGCTCTTCAACTTCATTTTCGGAAAGGGGTGACGCTTTGACCTTATCCACTAATCCCGATTTAGTGTGTGTACCTTTATTCCATGCGTCCATCGAATTTAAGACCTCGTCATCTTGATGAACAACCCACACTGGAGCAGTGGCTATTACATTTAATTGCGCATCGGTCACAATCATGGCGATTTCAAGAATACGATCACTATCCGGCTTTAAACCCGACATTTCCATATCCACCCAAATCAATGGATCATTTGAAGTGACGCCGCCCTTATTTTCTGTACTCATCTTTATAATATTTCCATGACCTTTACATACATTTTTATTGCAGCCCTTTTATTAAGCGTTGGCATGCGCCATTGGTTGGCAATGCGACAAATTCGTCATGTTGCACTCCATCGCGCTAGTGTACCCAATGAATTTGCACAGCGGATAAGTTTGGCCGATCATCAAAAAGCAGCGGATTACACCATTGCAAAACTGAAGCTAGGTCTGCTTGAAAATGGTTTCTCGGCCTTTGTCTTAATCGGCTTCACTTTGCTAGGCGGCCTCGAGTTCCTCAATCTAGCCTTACTGAATTTAATGGGTGCAGGAATTGTCCAACAAATCGCTCTCTTGGTTTTATTAACCTTAATTTCTGGGGTGCTCGATCTACCCTTTTCCTGGAAAAAACAATTTGGGATTGAAGCTGCCTTTGGTTTTAATCGCATGACCCCCGCTTTATTCTGGATTGATCTCCTCAAAGGTGTTGGTCTTGCTGCCGCTCTAGGATTACCTTTGTTATGGCTTGTTCTCGAGCTCATGGCCAAAAGTGGTCCCTATTGGTGGCTATGGACTTGGGTAGTCTGGACTGCTTTTAATGCGCTTCTTTTGTGGCTATTTCCTACAGTGATTGCACCCTTATTTAACAAGTTCAAGGCTTTGGAAGAGGGTCCACTCAAGGCACAAATTGAAAGACTCTTAGAGCGTTGTGATTTTGCTAGTAAAGGTCTTTTTGTGATGGATGGCAGTAAGCGCAGTGCGCATGGTAACGCTTACTTCACTGGTATCGGTAAAGCAAAGCGCATTGTGTTTTTTGATACCCTCATTGAAAAACTCGAACCGCTCGAAGTAGAGGCAGTCTTAGCGCATGAATTGGGTCACTTTAAGCGTCAGCACATTCGCAAGCGTCTTTTAGTTTCTTTTGCCCTTAGTTTTGTGATGCTCGCTATTCTAGGTTGGGTCAGTGCACAACCATGGTTTTATTTAGGGCTTGGTGTAACACCAGATATGGGTGGCTATAACGGCGGTCTTGCGCTTGCACTATTTATTTTGGTTGCACCGGTCTTTGGTTTCTTTTTTACGCCACTCGGTAGCCTTGCCTCACGCAAACACGAATACGAGGCCGATCACTTTGCGGCTGAGAAATCATCGGCGACCGCTCTTATCTCAGCCTTGGTAAAGCTATACCAAGACAATGCGTCAACCTTAACCCCCGATCCAATCTACACCGCTTTTTATAGTTCGCATCCACCGGCACCCTTGCGAATCGCGCATCTGCAACGCTTTGCATGATTAATCAGCCAACTAATGCGAGCTAAATAATGGGGTCTTTTCGCGCCCTGCTTACTGCTTCATATGGTCGCCATTATTTGGCGCAACAGATCAAATCCGATGGATCTCATACTGGTCCATTTATTCAAGTGGATGCGCCGGGTAAGCAACATATTGGGGCTGTTGGAGATACCTTGATTCTTGAAAGTACATCGATTGATCAAGCTCGTATTCTTGATATTGAACCTCGAAAAAATTTACTGTACCGCTCCGATGCGTTCAAAAGTAAAAGTATTGCCGCAAACGTTGATCAAATTCTGGTGGTCTTGGCAACTGCCCCATCGTTCTCGCCAGACTTGCTGGGTCGTGCGGTAGTTGCTGCTGAGTTGGATCAAATTGAACTTCATATCATTTTGAATAAATGTGATCTTCAAGAAGGTCTTGATCACGCCCGTTCCCTTTTGGCCCCTTATCAAAAAATGGGATACCCCATTCACGAGGTGTCAGCCAAATTTAATCCGCAATCCGTTCAAAATCTTCAACCATTCCTTTGCGGAAAAGTATCTGTTTTAGTTGGCCAATCCGGCATGGGTAAATCGACACTACTGAATGCTTGGATTCCGAATGCGGCTGCGATTACGCAAGAGTACTCAGCAAAATTAGATAGTGGCAAACACACTACTACCGCATGTCGTTATTTTGATTTGCCCGAATGGGGTCGCAGTTCCTCCAAACTAGGAGGCATGATTGACTCACCGGGTTTTCAAGAATTTGGTTTAGCCCACTTGTCGGAAAGTCAATTGCAGCATGCCTTCCGAGAATTTCAACCTCTCCTGGGAAAATGCCGATTTCATAATTGCAGACACGATAACGAACCCGACTGCGCAATCCAAGCAGCCGTTCAACGTGGTGAGATTTCCAGTGAGCGCTTAGCGCTTTTTAAACAATTACTATCGGATTCAAAAACGGCGGATGTACAAATTCAGGGGATTACCCCAGCCAAAGAGCGATGGTCAACATCGCCAAAACCACCATACAAACGATAAGAGCTCGCCAAACTAAACCGATTGCTGAGCGCATCGAACGCTCACTGGGCTCATTGCCGATCTCATAAATAGGAGGCTCACCTGCTTCTGCCCGAGCTAACGCTTCATCACTACTGGGTTCCCTTAATGGTTCACCCAAACGCACCCCAAGAGCACCGCTACCAGAGGCTAACAAAACCGCAGAAAGCGGATCAGCCCATTTACTGGTTAGATTACGCCAAGCATAAACAGCATCTTCAAAATTACCAACAATGGCAAAGCTAATTGCGCTTAAGCGAACCGGGACCCAATCCAATACATAGAAAAAATGCTTAGCCGCTTGGGATAGATTAAATCCAAAGGCTTCCCAGCGATGGCTTGCTTTGTCAGCAAGGCGATAAAGCACAACCCCCGCTGGTCCGATTGGCATTAAGAACCAAAAGAACACTCCAAAAACGTGTCGATGCGCACCAATAATTGCCTTCTCGAGTGCGATCGCAATAATTTCACTCTCAGATAAATGCGAAGTATCCATTTCATCGCCAAGCCAATTTTGGAGCGCCAAACGCGCAGCGGGTAAATCATGGTTCTGAATCGCTTCATGCACTTCAGTAAATGAGTGACTGAATTGTCGAAAACCAAAAAAGAGATAAACAATGACAATATTCCACAGGAATGCTAGAAGTGGGTTAACGATGTACGCCAATACATAAATAGCAAACACAAATACCGTTGGCAAACCAAAACCCACCAAACACGCAAGGCGTGCTCCCACGGGAGTGGCGCCATTTTCCGATTTACCACCAAACTCCTTAGCAACCCAATCGAGCCAGGCAGCACTCATCCTTCGAATCCAATGAGACGAAGTTACGGGCCGATATTGTTCGGCGATCAATGCGAAAAGGATGGAAAAGAAAGTCATGCTTTTAATAAATGATATAGATTTCGTAACATACCTGCGGTTGCGCCCCAAATAAACCGATCGAAATAAGGCATTGCATAAAATCGCCTTGACCCCTCATTACTCTTCCAAACCCGAATCTCATGATTAGCCGGATCCATTAAAAAACGAAGAGGAACCTCAAAGACATCAGCTACTTCAAATGGGTCTGGTTGATATTTTGAATCTGGACTAACCAAGGCCACCACGGGACTCACCCGATATCCGGATACCGTTAAATACTCTGGCAACGCGCCTATAACCTCAACATGCGCGCTAGCAAGGCCGATTTCTTCTTGGCTTTCACGTAATGCGGTCGCAACGATTGACTCATCACCTTCATTCATACGTCCACCCGGAAAGCTAATTTGACCCGCGTGGTCATGAAGATGATCGGTGCGTTGCGTCAAAAGTACCTGAATATCTTCACCCCGCATGACTAAAGGCATTAAAACAGCAGCTTTGGTGGTTAGACCCTCTTGTTCACGCTGCGCAATGATATTGCTTGCGAGCACATAACGATTCTCATCCGTAATCTCCGGAGACCAGCTTGGGGGCTTTGCAAAATGCTCACGCAAACCCTGCGCCAGTAATCGCTGATTTGGAACCCGAGTCTCGTTGCCACAACGTCGATCAATTGGCACGATACGCGGATTAAACCCCGGTGGAGCAGCAAGACTCTTTTTGATTGGCGAGGTCATATTAGACATATCGCCATTTTAGGGGATTTAACTCAACAAAAAAGGCGACCGAAGTCGCCTTTCTGTGACGCGAGATCAGATTACTCTGCGCTTGCTTCTGCAGAACTCTCTTTTGCACGAGCAGCGAGCTTCTCTTTGATACGCGCAGATTTACCTGAGCGATCACGCAAGTAATACAACTTGGCACGGCGCACATCACCACGACGCTTAACTTCAATGCTAGCGATCAAGGGAGAATAGGTTTGAAAAGTACGCTCAACGCCTTCGCCCGATGAAATCTTGCGGACGATGAAGCTGGAATTTAAACCACGGTTGCGTTTAGCAATCACAACACCCTCAAATGCTTGGGCACGTTTGCGATTACCTTCAACCACGTTGACGTTTACGATGACGGTGTCGCCAGATGCAAAACTTGGAATCGTTTTGTTGGCGGTTAGACGAGCAATTTCCTCTTGCTCAATTTTTTGAATCAAGTTCATTACAACTCCTAAAGCATCATGTTAGCGTTGATCCCGCACACGCGGACCCAACAGAGGATGCAACGTTTATCTATTTGCTTTTACTGCGAAGACAAAGTCTTTAAAAACAACTCATCTTCCGAGCTTAGCAACCCATTCTCACGCGCCTTCACAATTAAGTCAGGGCGGCGCTTGTACGTCAGCTCCAAAGACCTTTGCCGACGCCAATCCGCTATTTTAGCGTGATGTCCGCCTAAAAGCACGTCCGGCACTGATAAATTTTCATAAATCTCGGGGCGGGTGTAGTGGGGGTGGTCCAAAAGTCCATTGACAAAGCTATCCTGGATTGCTGAGTCTTCATCCCCCAAAACCCCCGGAATTAAGCGAATTACAGCATCCATGACCACCATGGCAGGCAATTCACCCCCGGAAAGCACATAATCGCCGATTGAGAGCTCAACATCGACATTTCGGTCAATAAAACGTTGGTCAATTGCCTCGTACCGTCCACAAATTAGCGTTATTTGCCCATATTTGATGATATCTTTCGCTAACTTCTGAGAAAATGGTTTTCCTTGTGGACTCATTAAACAAACTGGTCCAGGCTGAATTCCTTTACTTTTATGGGATTCTTTAAGGGCAACAAGGGTGTCCTCAAGAGGTTTTACCATCATGACCATCCCAGGCCCACCGCCATAGGCTCGATCATCAACGGTTTTACGGCTATCTTGACAAAAATCCCTTATATTCCAAGTATTTACAGATGTTAATCCCTGCTCACATGCGCGCCCCGTGACCCCACTTTTGGTCAGGGAAGCGAACATTTCTGGGAAAAGGGTTAAAACATCAAAATTCATTGCAGTCCTATATGGCTATCGACTCCAATTGGGTTGCCAATCAACCACAATCTTGCCCTTCGACTGACTGGTTTTAAGGTCAACAGACTTCACGATCGCCTCTACAAAAGGGATTAACTCATCACCAATCTTCATCACGGGATGGGCACCGAATTCCGAGATATCCTCAACCTTCCCTAAATGAATACCCTGAAGGTTTTCTACTTCAGAACCGATCAAATCAATCCAGTAATACGAATTTTCTCCAGCATCCGGAAACTGTTCTCTAGAGAGCATAACAGTGAGCCCTTTTAAAGCCAGTGCAGCATCTCGATCATCGACACCCTCTAATAGCATCACAACATCGCCAGAATGACTCTTAACGCTCTTTACAGGGTATGTTTGATTCGAGCCCACTTGGGCTGAATTGCCTTGCAAAAAAATGTGCTTGCAGGCTAGTAATGCAACAGGGTCTTGGGAATACGTTCTTACTTTGATATGGCCTTTAAGGCCTTTGGCATCAAAGACCTGGCCCAGTTCAACAAGATCCGAGGGAGGCTGATGATTCACCATCCCTCCATACTGATAGGCCTAAGAATTAGGCCGCAGGGTGATCCTTCATCAAGCGTTTTACGGTAGGCGAAATTTGTGCGCCAACGCCTGACCAATACGTCAAACGATCCTGAGAAAGACGCATTGCTTGCTCTTTGTCAGTAGCCTTAGGGTTGAAATATCCCAAACGCTCAATATAGTTTGAGTCACGACGGTTGCGTTTGTCCGTAGCAACGATGCTGTAAAAAGGGCGCTTCTTAGAGCCGCCGCGTGCAAGTCGAATCACGACCATACTTATTCCTTAAAATCAAATTAATAACTGGTTCATACACCGACCATTCAATTGCTAACCGTGTGGGTGTAGAGACCGCAGAAAACCTCATATTCTAGACGAAAAGCCCCTTAAACTCTACTTTCCATAATTCAATCTTTACCTGTGATCTATAAAAATTCATATAAATCAATATCTTACGGTATAAATCGTGCAACCGATGCTCCTAATGAGCGTCGAACAGCGCTTTGGTTGATGGGTTCTTTGCCGGTACTGCTGACCGGATGCGCAAATCTGATACCTCCTTGCCCTGGAAGGAGTACTCCTCCTTACACAGATTTAATTGGAACAGTTTGGGAACTAAATCGCTGGAATATGACACCCAATGCGATGGGGGAGGTGCGCTTGCGCTCAATGCCAAATGATTCTGGGCAAAAAATACAAATCCAATTCGACAAAAACCGCATGAGTGGTTTTGGCGGCTGCAATCGTTTTACTGCACAGATTATTGATGACGGCAGCAACTTTCAGATTACTCAAATAGCCTCTACGCGTATGGCATGTTCAGCACTGCGAGATGAAATCGATCGTGATTTTGTATATCTTTTACAGGATTACCGAAGTATTGTGCGTGATGGTAATTATTTACTGATCATCGGACCGAACCGAGAAGTTTTAAGCTTTAATCTAATCAAACGCAACACTCCATGAATCAATTTCGTTCCAAGCTAATCTTCTGTACCTTAGGCTTACTGATACCCGGCACTGGATTGAATTGTTTCTACCTTCAGGGCATTAAAAGTTTCTGGGCTTGGGTTCAGTTAGCCGCTTTAGTCTCCGGCATTCTTGGATTGAGTCTACTCATGATCGGCACAGAGGCAGGTTTTGCTGCCTGGCTGTTACTCATTTTTGGATTTATTTCTTTAGAAGCCAGTTGGTTAAGCACAATTGTATTTGGCCTACGCCCCGATGAAAAATGGGATGCTCAATTTAATGCTAATTGCAGCACTAATCAGACAACAAAAACAGGGTGGCCCGTCATCATTACTGTGATTTTGTCACTCGTCATTGGTGTAGGAGTGATGATGAGTTTCCTCGCCATTGGCTTTGAACAATTTTTTATTTATCAACTCCAAGAAGCTAAAAAATTAAGCCAATAGCTTCGAGCCTTTAGGATGATTTAGACCGAGGCTGTTAGCTCAGGAACTAGAGTAAATAGATCTCCAACAAGGCCATAATCTGCAACACCAAAGATTGGCGCGTCTGGATCTTTATTAATGGCAACAATTACTTTGGAATCTTTCATACCAGCTAAATGCTGAATCGCACCCGAGATTCCGATGGCAATATAAAGCTGGGGTGCAACGATTTTTCCGGTTTGCCCAACCTGATAGTCATTGGGTACATAACCAGCATCGACAGCGGCGCGTGATGCGCCCAAAGCGGCGCCCAACTTATCAGCAAGCGGCTCAATCAGTTCTTTATATTTTTCAGCAGAACCTAAGCCTCGGCCACCTGAAACGATTACCTTAGCAGCAGCTAACTCAGGTCGATCGGATTTTGTGAGCTCACGACCCACAAACTGAGCGCCAGAAAATGATGTAACTGGACTAATTGTTTCGACTGTGCACGAACCTCCCAAGCTCGCAGCATCAAAATTGGTGGTGCGAACCGTAATCACTTTTTTTGCATCGGTAGTTTGAACCGTTGCAATTGCATTACCGGCATAAATTGGTCGCTCAAAGGTATCGCTGGACACAACTTTCGTAATGTCAGAAAGCTGCGCAATATCTAACTTCGCTGCAACTCGGGGCATTACACTTTTACCGTTTGCAGTTGCAGGCGCAAGAAAGTAATCGTAGTTCGCCGCTAGCGCCAGTATTTGCTCAGCAATCACTTCAGGTAGTTGATCCGCAAAATACGCTGCATTAGCGTGTAAAACCTTACGAACCCCCTGAATTTTTGCAGCCTCTTGAGCAATGGTATCCGCGCCATTACCAACAACCAAAATATCGACCTCACTGGCACACTGCTTGGCAGCAGTAACCGCATTATGCGTTGCAGTTTTTAAAGAATGCTGATCGTGTTCAGCTAAAACGAGTGCTGCCATTAGAGAACCTTTGCTTCGTTTTTAAGTTTATCGATTAGAGTTGCCACATCGGGAACCATGATGCCTGCAGAACGCTTCGGTGGCTCTTCTACCCGAATCGTTTTTAATCGTGGTTGTATATCAACACCTAATTCTTCTGGCTTAAGCACATCAAGTTGCTTTTTCTTGGCTTTCATAATGTTTGGCAGAGTGACGTAGCGAGGCTCATTCAAGCGTAAATCGGTGGTAACAACGGCGGGTAAGGAAACTGAAACGGTTTCAAGGCCGCCATCGACCTCGCGGGTCACAGAGGCTTTTCCGTCTGCAATCGATACCTTAGATGCAAATGTTGCCTGTGGTAGATCGAGTAAAGCCGCCAACATTTGACCAGTTTGATTACTGTCATCATCAATGGCTTGTTTGCCCAAAATGACTAACTGAGGCTGCTCTTTCTTAAATACCGCCTGTAGAAGTTTGGCTACCGCAAGTGGCTGAAGCTCAACATCGGTCTCACAAAGAATGGCACGATCAGCACCAATTGCTAGAGCAGTTCGCAGCGTTTCTTGGCATGCCTGAGGCCCAGCTGAGAAAACAATCAGTTCCGATGCAATGCCTGCTTCTTTCAACCGTACAGCTTCCTCAACAGCAATCTCATCAAACGGGTTCATGCTCATTTTGACATTGGCGATATCAACACCGGTCTGATCGGATTTCACGCGCACTTTGACGTTATAGTCAACCACGCGCTTGACTGCTACTAGGATTTTCATAGGGAAAGACCTACATTAAATACTGAACAAATCCCATTTTATCGCCATTCCAAACTAGATCTCAGCAAGCGTCTTTAAATGTGCGGCTACGCTTCTACCCAGGGCAGATAGGTTATACCCGCCCTCGAGACAACTCACAATTTTTCCATCGCAATACTGATTAGCAATATCCATTAATTGTTGAGTCATCCATACGTAGTCGTCCTCAACAAGTCCCATTTGACCCAAATCATCTTCGCGATGTGCATCAAAGCCGGCGGAGATCACGATCAACTGAGGTTTAAATTCTTGCAAACGTGGCAACCAGGTTTTGGTAATCATTTCGCGCACAACTTTGCCGTTTGTTGATGCGGGTAATGGCACATTGACCATATTTTCGCCACCCTCAAGACCGCTATAGGGGTAAAAGGGGTGCTGGAAGAAACTGCACATCAAGACATGGGGGTCATCAATAAAGGCCGCCTCAGTCCCATTGCCGTGGTGTACATCAAAATCGATGACTGCGACCCGCTGTAAGCCGTATTTCTCAATTGCATATCGAGTGGCAATCGCAACGTTATTGAATACACAAAATCCCATCGAGCGATGCGGTTCAGCATGATGGCCGGGTGGACGAACAGCACAAAATGCATTATTGACTTCGCCCTTCATCACTGCATCGACAGCTGCAATTGCTGCTCCTGCCGCTCGTAGCGAAGTATTCCAAGTTGCGGTATTCATGATCGTATCGCCATCAATCATCGAGTACCCAGTGCTTGGAGCCTTACTTTTAATAAAGTCAAAATGATCATGACTATGAACCCGAGTAACATCTTCCTCAGTTGCCAACGGAGGATCAATTCGTTTTAAGTGAGAATCCAATCGACTCTGAATTAACTGATCCTCAATCGCCTGAATGCGCTCCGGACACTCGGGGTGGTGGCGACCCATCTCATGTTTTAAGAAATCGGGATGGCTAATATACGCTGTCGTCATTTTTGTTTAACCTCTTTTAACAACTTACTATACTGATGCTTATTCAATATTGTTGATATAACCACCATTATCTTAGCGCGATCTTGAAATTTATACCGCTTTTCTCTGCATTCGGATTTTGTCTCTTACTGGGGGCTTGCGCAGGTCCAAAATCCCCTCCTGCAGTTGCCCCAGAATCGAAACAAGTTACTGAAGAACAAAAGCAAGTTACTACCCCCGAAACTACTGAGCGCCAAGAACAAAATCTTCAAAGTCTGATCAAAAGCGTATCGCAAGCGAACGGGATTCCGATCGAGTTTTTGGAAAATGGGTTTCGCGATCGGCAACACCTAGCCCAAGTTAAAAAATTAATTGCCCCTCCGCCGGTTACCTTTCAGAAAAATTGGCAGGTCTATCGAAGTCGATTTGTGGAACCGGTCCGAATTAAGGCAGGGTTAAGCTTTATTGAACAAAACCGAACAGCACTAGAGGCTGCCGAGGACGAAACAGGAGTTCCTTATCAGGTCATTGCGGCAATTATTGGTGTTGAGACAATTTACGGACGACAGATGGGTAATTTCAGGGTGAAGGACGTCTTAAGCACCCTCGCCTTTGATTATCCAGAAGCGCCCAATAAATTAGCCCGTGAATCTCTTTTTAGAGATCAATTAAAAGACCTAATGATTTTATGTTGGCAAGAGGCCAAGCGGAGGCAAGACGTATTCAATCGCTGCCTTAATCAATCCAGCTCATATGCTGGTGCAGTAGGCTTACCCCAATTTATGCCAGGTAGCATTCTGCAATTTGCCAAAGACGGTGATGGTGACGGAATCATTGATCTACGCAACAGTAGACGGGATGCCATTTTTAGTGTTGCCAACTTCTTAAAGGTTCATGGTTGGCAACCCGGAATGCCCATTTACTTCCCAACCATCAACACCCAACAAACATATCCAAAAATTGTTGAGTTAGCGGATGGACAACCCATCCTTAAATATACGGTTGAAGAACTGATTCAATTTGGAATTCTCGAACCAAACCAAGGAAACCTTTTAAAAGGTGGTGTGGAGCCTTTTAGTAAAGCCTTGATTGTTGATCTCCCATCACCGGGCAAAAATCAAGAGCCCGAGATTGAATATGTTGTAGGTTTACAAAACTTTCTTAGCATCGTGAACTACAACCGAAGTTATTTTTATGCCCAAAGTGTTGCTGAGTTTGCGCAAGCGCTAGGCTACAAAAATCAAAGTGCTATCCAAATGAATGCTGATATCAGTAAAAATGTCTCAGACAGCACTCAATCTAAGAAAAAGGTGAATAAACAAAAAAAGAATAAGAAAGCTTCAAAACCTGCAAATTGACTGAGTCAATTAGTCACTTAGGCAGGGAATACACCCGTAGAAAGATAACGATCACCGCGGTCACAAACAATAAAAACAATTGTTGCATTCTCAACAGTTTGTGCGACGCGAAGCGCGATCGTTAGTGCGCCAGCGGCAGATACGCCACAGAAGATGCCCTCCTCCTTGGCCATACGCCGTGCCATTTCCTCGGCTTCAGCTTGAGTTACGTATTCGATTCGGTCAACGCGCTCTGATTGATAAATCTTAGGAAGGTATGCTGGCGCCCATTTACGAATCCCGGGGATTTGCGAACCTTCTGCAGGTTGCCCACCAATAACCTGAATCTCTGGATTCATCGACTTTAAGTAGGTTGATACCCCAGTAATTGTTCCAGTTGTTCCCATTGCAGAAACGAAATGCGTAATTTGGCCATGCGTATCTCGCCAAATCTCAGGGCCAGTGGTCTCAATATGCGCTCGGGGATTATCTGGGTTTCCAAACTGATCCAAAAGCTTACCGCGCCCCTCTTTTTGCAACTGCTCTGCATAATCACGTGCCAACTCCATGCCACCAGAGCTTGAGGTCAGAATTAACTCAGCGCCATACGCTGCCATACTCTGCCGACGCTCGAGGCTTTGATTCTCGGGCATCACTAAAATAATTTTGTAACCCAACATCGCACCAACCATGGCAATCGCAATTCCGGTATTTCCGCTGGTTGCCTCGATCAAGGTATCGCCAGGTTTAATGTCGCCACGCTCCTCAGCGTGCTTAATCATTGAAAAAGCGGGGCGGTCTTTAACCGACCCCGCAGGATTGTTGCCTTCTAACTTTCCTAAAATGACATTACCGCGTCGTTCATTTTCCAATCCCGGTATGCGTTGCAAGCGCACCAAGGGAGTGTTTCCAATCGTTTGAGAAATCGTTGGATATAAAGAATTAGAGGAATTCGCTTGGGTCATAAGTCCATTTTAGCGACAACTCTTGACGCGGTCGACTTACTTAATGACGCTGGCGCGTGGTCGGCCGCTCACTCTCCGACGAATGCGCTTTAGCTTGGGACTGCTTATTTTTTCTCGTGGAACGCGATTCAGACCGAGATTGGCTTTTAGTTTCACGATAACCACTTTGCCCCTCAATTTTTAAACCATTTTCCATGAGTCTTGAAACAGAGCGCTCACCAATTCCACGAACACGCGACTGCAGATCATAAGAATCATAAAACGCCCCACCCTTCTCGCGCTCCGCAATAATTGCTTTTGCTTTCGATGGCCCAAGCCCACGAATACTCTCCAACTCAGACTGTGATGCCGTATTAACATTTACAGGTGATGCTTCCACTTTAGAAAGACCAAATGGAAGCGAGAGCGCTAGAGCCATCATCAAAATTGCTGATTTTTTGGATACGCTTTCGGTTGATGAATGAACCAGAGTTGATAAACCCATTTTTTCTCCTTTATTGTTGATAAACCATGAAAAACTCATGGCCCTCTTCAACGGTAGAAAAGAGTTCGGGTTGACGTAAAAGCGGGGGTTACAGCGGGCTTGCTAAAAAATCAGAATTTTCTGACAGCCAACTGATGTAACGGCTGACACCCTGCTCGACATTTAAGAAGTCTGCGGAGTAACCAGCGGCTCTTAATTGGGTAAGATCCGCTTGTGTAAAACACTGGTACTTTCCTCTTAAATCATCTGGAAAGGGGATGTACTGAATTAGGCCTTGCTTCACCAAATCAGCTAATGGCAGTTCAGATTGGCCATTGATTCGGCGCAGTGAGTTCACGGTTGCACAGGCAACATCATTAAATGGTTGTGCACGCCCAGTACCTAAGTTAAAGATACCGCTTTTTTCTGGGTGATCGAGAAAAAACAGATTAACTTTAACCACATCCTCCACCGAAATGAAATCGCGCGACTGCTGCCCTGGGGCATACCCACCATACTCACCAAATAATTTAACGGTCTGATTCTTTTTGAACTGATGGTAGTGGTGAAATGCAACAGAAGCCATGCGCCCTTTGTGAGACTCACGCGGACCATATACATTGAAGTACCTAAAACCAACCACTTGTGCAGTGGGAGCTTTCTCTGCCATTCGCAAACGCATGTATTGATCAAACAAAAACTTTGAGTAGCCGTAAATATTTAGTGGTTTCTCGTATTGGCGTTGCTCGATAAATGTATCGGAGCCTCCATAGGTCGCAGCTGAAGAGGCGTACAAAAAAGGTACTTTTTGAGCAGTGCAAATTTCATACAAATTTACTGAGTACTGATAGTTATTATTCATCATGAAAACACCATCCGTTTCCATGGTGTCTGAACAGGCTCCCTCATGAAAAACCGCTTTCACCTTACCGAACCAACCTTCATGAAAGCCCTCCAGAAAATCGTTTTTATCGATGTAGTCAGCAATATCAAGATCGGCAAGATTGCGGTATTTATCAGCTGGACGAAGATCGTCAACAGCAATGATATTTTTCTCGCCGCGCGCATTGAGCGCCTGAACAATATTGGCACCAACAAATCCGGCTGCGCCGGTCACAATATAGGTCACTGAAGCTCCTCAGCAGAAACAGTCGCAGTTCCTAGTTTACCGACCACAATACCCCCAGCGCGATTTGCAAGCGCCATTGCCTTCTCCAAAGGCCATTTCGCAGCCATTGCAACGGCCAAGGTCGCAATTACAGTATCGCCGGCACCAGAGACATCAAATACCTCACGTGCTTGCGCCCGAACATGACTTACGCCCTGTTTTGTAAATAAAGACATGCCTTCCTCAGAACGCGTTAATAGGAGCGCCTCAAGATTGAGCTCTTCTCGTAGAGCCTGCGCTTTTCTGACTAGATCATCTTCGCTAGACCATGCCCCAATGACCTGTCGTAATTCACTTCGATTCGGAGTTAAAACGGTAGCGCCTTTGTACTTTGAGTAAGCATCGCCCTTAGGATCAACCAAAATAATTTTTTGCTTTTCTTTCGCTAGAGCAATCATGCTAGCAACTTGACCAAGAGCGCCCTTACCGTAATCAGACAAAATCACCACGTCCACATCTGGCAAGAGTTTTTCAAACTGTTCAAGTTTTTGCTTTAAAGAATCTGAACTCGGGGTTTGCTCAAAATCCAACCGAATTAACTGTTGCTGACGAGCAATCACTCGTAGCTTCACAGTGGTTGGAACAGTGCTATCAACTTGTAACCGTCCATGCACACCGCTTGCTTGCAAAAGCTCTGAAATACGTTTTCCAGCCTCATCCTGACCCACCACTCCGAGCAGAGTTGTTTGCGCACCTAGTGCAGAGGCATTACGAGCAACGTTTGCTGCACCACCTAAACGCTCGTCAATTTTGGCAACTTGTACAACCGGAACTGGGGCCTCTGGCGAAATACGACCTGTATCGCCAAACCAATAACGATCAAGCATGACATCACCAACAACGAGAAGTCGGGCTTTACTAAATTGAGCACGGTCAGCTTTTTCGATTGTCAATTGGCTCTCTCAAATGAATGAATTCGTTAATTATGCCGACCAATTCCTTGATACTCAAAACCAAGATCCTTCATCGCTTGGGGCTCATACAAATTACGCCCGTCAAAAATGATTGGGGACTTCAGTTTCTGTTTCAAGACCTCAAAGTCTGGGCTACGGAAGGCTTTCCATTCGGTCACAATCACCAAAGCACTGGCGCCATCCAAGGCATCTTCAGGAGTTTTGGTCATCTGTATTTGTTTGAGTAAATTAGGCTGATTCTTAAAATCCAACTCCAGTGAGCGCTGCGCCTCAGTCATTGCTACTGGATCATGCGCCTTAATCATTGCCCCACATTTGACAAGTTCAGCAATAATGAGTCGACTGGGTGCTTCCCGCATATCATCGGTATTCGGTTTAAATGCTAGCCCCCATAGTGCAAAACTGTGTCCTGTTAAATCATTACCAAAGCGCTTGATGATTTTCTCAATCAAAACAGTTTTCTGAGCTTGGTTAACCGCCTCAACTGCATCTAAGATTTTGAGATCGCGCCCATGGGATTGGGCGGTTTTTGATAAGGCAGATACATCTTTAGGAAAGCATGAACCACCATAACCAGTGCCGGCATATAGAAAGCCATAACCAATTCTTGAATCCGATCCGATTCCCTGTCGAACGGCTTCAATATCGGCGCCAACCGCATCCGCAAGATTTGCCAGTTCATTCATAAATGAAATACGCGTTGCCAACATGGCGTTAGCAGCATATTTTGTCAGCTCAGCACTTTTTACATCCATGTAGTAGGTGCGCTCATGATGACGATTAAACGGTGCATACAATTTCCGCATTAATTCCTTGGCGCGTAACCCAGCAGCGTCCGCATTTGTGCCAATCACGATACGATCGGGTCGCATAAAATCCTCAACCGCGGCACCCTCTTTTAAAAACTCGGGGTTTGATACCACCGAGCACCAATTGGGATCCAATTGGCGTTTTTTGAGCTCTTCCTGAATAACTGCGCTTACTTTTTCTGCCGTCCCAACAGGTACTGTTGATTTATCAACAATCACCTTAGGTCCATTCATGTATTTACCAATGTTGCGAGCCGCTGAGAGCACATATTGCAAATCAGCAGATCCATCTTCATCTGGCGGTGTTCCAACCGCAATAAACTGAATCTCACCATGGTTAACTGCAGCAGCAATATCGGTTGAGAACACAATTCGTCCGGCTGCCCGATTGCGCGCAATCATTTCTTCTAAACCAGGCTCATAAATCGGCACACCACCGGAATTTAGAAGATCAATTTTTTTCTGGTCCAGATCAAGGCAAAAAATAGTATTACCAAGCTCTGCTAAGCAAGCGCCAGTTACCAAACCAACATAACCGCTTCCAACAATCGTAACTTTCAATTTCTATCCTTTTGAACTAACAGATCATTCATCATTGTTACATTGAAGGACCGCTAGGCACTGCACCCTCGGTCCTGCGCGGAGAATAAGCTTCCCAGTTATTGCATCCCGGACATTGCCAATAAAAACGTCGGGCTCTAAAGCCGCAGTTGCCACAGGTATAGCGTGCAAGCGAAGTCGTACGCTGTTTTAGTAAGCCCAAGGTCGATTTCAGATCGGCAACTCGAGTTTCTGGGCCACTGACCTCTGCTAAGGCCAAACGTGTCTCGGCCAGTTTGCATAAGGCACTTAGGGTTGGCGAATGCTGCATGACATCAACTAGCATGACCTCTGCCGCCTGAGCCCCCCGAATTTGCATCACATGTTTATGCACAATATCCAAGAGCTCTCCAATTGCCTGCGTTTTAAGAAGCGCAAGGAGCTGATCCAAACCCTGATCTGCCTGATTTAAAGCGGTGTGTGCTGCCATCCAACGATCCGCTACCAAATGCATATAAGCTGGGTTCTCTTTAGCAACGATCCCCCATACTTCAATGGCCTGCTGTGGACGCTCTTTTGCCAAGAAATAATCTCCTTGCAAAATTAGAGCGCGCGAATGATTAGGAATTGCGATTAGGGCATTACGAATCGCAGACTCAGCCTCATTCAAATCTTTGCGATGAAGAGCTTCCTGAGCAATCTCGCAATAAAACTGCGCAATCTCTAATTGATGACTTTTATCTTGCAAATCTTGCAACTCGGTTGCCGCAATAATGGCTTTTTTCCAATCTTTTTCGATCTGGTACATCTCCAAAAGACTTTCTTTTGCCGGAATTGCATACTTACCCGATCCCACTTGATTGAGTGAAGCTTCGGCACGATCCAATAAACCTGCTCTTAGAAAATCTCTACCAAGCTCATAGGCAGCATGATCACGATCACGCGGCTTTAAATCTTCACGATTGGCAAGATGTTGATGTACCCGAATCGCTCGTTCAGTCTCACCGCGTCGACGAAACAAATTACCCAAGGAAAAATGCAAATCAACAGTCTCGGGATCCAGTTGTGCGACCTTTACCAAAGCCTCGATCGCCTGATCAGGCTGTTCGTTGAGTAAAAGATTGAGGCCTTTAAACGTTGAACGCTGTTGCTTTAAACGTTCACGCTCATCTTGACGAGCCTCCAGACGCAAATCCCAACGCGAGGCGAGCCATCCAAGACCGAAAAAGATCGGAATTAAAAGTAACCAGCCGGTTTCAATCTGGATCATTTGAGTGGCTAAACGGGAAACAAACTATTTTTTGATCTCAAAGAGATCTGCCACTGCGGGACTAGGCACCCGAACTCCCTTTGTCCATGACTAATTTTTGGTCGAGCGGTTTGTAGTCGACTCGTTCACGTAATTCTTTACCTGGCTTGAAATGAGGGACCCGCTTCTCAGGAATTAAAACTTTCTCGCCCGACTTTGGATTGCGACCAGTACGCGCGGGTCGATGATGCAATACAAAACTACCCACACCCCGCAGTTCAATACGCTTACCTTCTGCTAACGCTTGGGTCATCGTATCCAATAGAGTTTTTACAGCTAACTCCACATCCCTTGGCAAGAGCTGCGGAAACTGTTCCGCAAGGCTCTCTACCAACTCGGATCGGGTTATCGCTTGATGCTCTTGATCTGACATATCTAATTAGCCCGCCACCTTTTAAAGTGGCGGAATCACCTTAGCTTTGATTATCCATTTTTGCCTTGAGTAGGGCGCCGAGGTTAGTGGTTCCAGAACCAGCGTCCCCTTGTAACTTATTCATGGCATCCTGTTGTTCAGCGCTATCTTTTGCCTTGATCGATAAGTTGATCGAACGTGACTTGCGATCAATATTAATAATCATGGCAGATACCGAATCACCCTCTTTGAGAGCATTACGGGCATCCTCAACGCGATCGGTTGAGATTTCAGAAGCGCGCAGATAGCCTTCAACTTCATCGGCCAACTGAATAACAGCACCCTTGGCATCGACACTCTTAACAGTGCCACTGACCATGCTGCCTTTATCGTTTGCAGAGGTAAAGTTGTTGAAGGGGTCGCCAGACATTTGTTTAATGCCTAAAGAGATGCGCTCTTTCTCAACATCAATTGCGAGCACTACAGCTTCGAGTTCATCGCCTTTTTTGAAGGCTTTAACAGCTTCTTCACCAGGCTCGTTCCATGACAAGTCGGAAAGATGAACTAAACCATCGATACCACCGGGCAAACCAATGAACACACCAAAATCAGTAATCGATTTGATAGCGCCTTTGATCTTGTCACCCTTTTGATGACTGCGTGAGAACTCTTCCCAAGGATTGGCCTTGCATTGCTTAATACCTAAGCTAATACGACGTTTGTCTTCATCAATATCCAAGACCATCACTTCGACTTCGGTTCCCAAAGAAACGGCTTTGCTTGGGGCAACGTTCTTATTGGTCCAATCCATTTCGGAGACGTGTACCAAGCCTTCGATACCAGTCTCAATCTCAACGAAAGCACCGTAATCCGTTAAATTGGTGACTTTGCCAAAGAGACGGGTGTTAGGTGGGTAACGACGAGCAATGCCGACCCATGGATCATCACCCAATTGCTTAATGCCGAGTGAAACACGGTTTTTATCTTGATCAAACTTCAAGATCTTGGCGGTTACTTCTTGACCAACGGTCAACATCTCGCTCGGATGACGAACACGACGCCATGCCAAATCGGTGATGTGGAGTAAGCCATCGATACCGCCTAAATCCACAAATGCGCCGTAGTCGGTAATGTTCTTAATCGTACCTTGAACAACGCTTCCCTCTTGGAGGTTCGACATCATCTTGGCACGCTCTTCACCTTGGCTTGCTTCAACTACAGCACGGCGAGATAAAACAACGTTGTTACGCTTACGATCTAGCTTAATGACCTTAAACTCCATGGTCTTGCCCTCGTAGGGGCTAGTGTCTTTAATTGGACGAGTATCGACCAAGGATCCTGGCAAGAAAGCACGGATACCATTAACCATTACGGTTAAACCACCTTTGACCTTGCCGGTCACAGTTCCAGTAACAATTTCGGCACCTTCAAGGGCCTTCTCTAGGTTCATCCAGGATGCTAGGCGTTTTGCCTTATCGCGGGAGAGGATCGTGTCGCCATATCCATTCTCCAGGGCATCAATAGCTACTGAAACGAAATCACCAGGGTTAACTTCGAGTTCGCCCTGATCATTTTGGAATTCTTCAACGGGAATAAATGCTTCGGACTTAAGCCCAGCATTCACAACAACAAAATTATGATCAATACGGATCACTTCGGCCGAAATAACCTGGCCGGTTTTCATATTGGATCGGGTTAGGGATTCTTCAAATAGTGCTGCAAAAGATTCAGACATGAGGTTCACTTTGTGCCGTCAATTACTGACGGGTTAGGTTAATCAAACTCTTACTAGCGGCATTTAAGCGTAGGTGCTAGTTCGAGCGCCAAACAACTAGGTAAAACTATTTCTTGGTTCCAAGTTCTTGATACCAATTCAAAACTTGCTCAACCGCTTGATCGACCGATAAATTGGAAGTGTCGAGCAAATGAGCTCCCTCTACACGCTTGAGCGGAGCGGTAGCCCTGGTAAGGTCTCGTGCATCGCGCTCTTGCAAATCCTGCAAAAGGACGTTTATTCTAGCAGAAATTCCCTTAGCGATCAATTGTTTATACCGACGCTCGGCTCGAGCCTCTACGCTGGCGGTTAGATAGATCTTTAGCACGGCATCCGTAAAGATTCGGCTTGCCATATCCCGCCCATCCGCGACCAAGCCAGGTTCCTCGCGAAATGAGCGCTGGAGGGTGAGTAAAGCATCTCGAACCTCAGGGTAAATGGCGATTTGCGAGGCCCGAATTCCAATCTTTTCTTCACGGATGGCCTCGGTCACATCCTTGCCATCGAGATAAATCGAGGTCCCCTTAAATTGAACTCTCATTGTTGAGGCAAGTTCTCCAATTTTCTTGGATTCATTCTCAGAGATATTGACGTGTTCACTTGCCAGAGCAACAAGCCGATAGAGCGCCCCACTATCCAAATAATGAAAACCGAGGTGCTCAGCAACCCGCATTGCAACCGTTCCCTTACCGGAGGCAGTTGGTCCATCAATCGCAATTACTGGGGGGAAATTCAAAAGATTTACCTCATAAAAAAACTAATACGTAATACTCGCAAGCTCAGAAAAATAATGTGGAAACGTTTTTGCCACACAATTGGGATCATTAATCTGAATTTGCTTAGGTCCAAAAGCCGCCAGAGAGAAGCACATTGCCATTCGATGATCATCATAGGTATCAATGCCCTCTGCGGGAGAGAGCCACTCATTCTTTTTGAGGGGCTCAATCTCAATAAAGTCAGAACCCTCGATCACGGTTGCGCCTAAACGACGTAACTCGGTTGCCATCGCTGCAATCCGATCAGTTTCTTTTACGCGCCAACTGGCAATATTTTCCAAACGGGTTTTTCCGTTGGCAAATAAAGCCATCACTGCCAAGGTCATTGCAGCATCGGGTATTGCTGTGCAATCAATCGTGATTCCTCGCAATTCTCCTTGACTACGAACACCATGGGTCTCGAGATAATCATCACCGCGTTGGACTACAGCTCCCATTCGCTCAATCGCATCTGCAAATGCAATATCGCCTTGAATGCTATTTTTACCAACCCCCAAAACACGGACCGGCCCTTTTCCAAGAACTCCGGCTGCTAGAAAATAAGATGCTGAAGAGGCATCGCCTTCCACAGACAAAATTTCTGGACTTTTGTAGACCTCCCCAGCTTTTGTTGCCGGGATCACAAATAAATTAGGATTAGGATTGCTGACCGTTATCCCAAAACGCTGCATCAATTTACAGGTAATGTCGATATAAGGGCGTGAAATTAACTCGCCAATCACTTCGATCCGAATCTCTTTGCGCGCAACTAAAGGTAGCGCCATCAACAATGCGGTTAAAAACTGGCTTGAGACATCACCGCGAACCTGAATCACTTCGGGCAAACTCACCTTACCGGCATGAATCTGTAACGGCGGGTATCCCACCGTGTTTTCGTAATCAATCTTGGCGCCAACTTGTTTTAAGCCGTCGACCAAATCACCAATTGGGCGCTCGTGCATTCGCGGCACACCAGAGAGCCGATATTCACCCTCTTGCATCACTAACGCTGCTGTCAATGGACGAATTGCAGTGCCGGCATTTCCCATAAAAAGATCAGCTTTCTTGATTGGGAAAGAACCGCCACAACCAATTACTTCACAAGTCGTGCCATGATCGTCAATCTGAACTCCCAACTGCCGCAAGGCATTTCGCATTACCTGCGTATCATCCGCATCCAGCAATTGCTTTAGAGTGGTTTTGCCATTAGCCAATGCCGAAAGTAATAGAGCGCGATTCGAAATACTTTTAGAGCCGGGTAATGTAATTTGACCTTTTGCACCCTGATAAGGGCCAATCCGAAGTGCCGCACTAGACATCAAGACTCTTCCCAGCGTTGCCGAGCCTCACTTGCTCTTTGGAAAACTTTTTCAAGGGATTGTCCATCACCCTTCGCAATCATCTCTCGCAAATGTTGCGTAATAGTGAGATATTGATCGAGCTCCTTTAGGATCGCCTGTTTATTTGCTAAACAAATATCGCGCCACATCTCAGGGCTGGAAGCTGCGATCCTCGTGAAGTCTCTAAAACCAGCTCCTGCATGACCTAATTTTTGTTGAGCATCATCGGAGTTCAAAACGCTCGCCATTAATGCATACGACAAGATATGCGGCAAATGCGAGACCGCAGCATAGATTGCATCATGCTGAACAGCAGAAATACGCTTGACGCTTGAACCAACGGTTTCCCAAAACGCTTCAGCAAGTGAAATATCGTTCGCTGAATTCTCCTGAAGTGGGCAAAGAATCGTTTGTTTTCCTTGAAATAAATCCGCTTTTGCGGCTAAGGCACCATGTTGAGCACCACCGGCTATCGGATGCGCTGGAATAAATTGGCAGACCTTCTTACCTAAGGTTTCTTTGGCAGCTAATATGACATCGCTTTTAGTACTCCCAGCATCCGTAATTAGTGTGCTTGGCATTAAATGCGGTTCGATCTTAGAAAAAAGATCGCGCATTTGAGCAACTGGTGCGCATAAAACAATCCACTGTGACTTTTGAACTGCTTCATCCAGTGAGCAAATCTGGTCGATTGCACCCATCTTTAGCGCATCCTCAAGATTTTTTGTGCTACGACCAACACCAATCACTTGCGTTACAGCCTTAGCATTTTTAAGCGCAAGGCCCAATGAAGCGCCGATCAAGCCAACACCAATCATTGCAACCGTACCAAATTGATTAGCGCTCATACTGACACCGTTTGATCTTTAAGTATCTGGGCAAGCGCTTTAATGCAAATCTCATTTTCTTCTGGCAAGCCAATCGAAATTCTTAACCATTGCGGTAAGCCGTAATTCGCAACTGGCCGAACAATCACCCCACGCTCTAGTAACTCACGATTGACTCGCATCCCTGCCTGATCATCATTGCCAACTTTCACCAAAACAAAATTACCCGAAGATGGTAAATATGGCAGATTCATTTGTGCAAACGCCTGAGTGAACTGTGCATAACCAGCTTTATTTAAGGCGTAGCCTTTTTGTAAGAAGGCCTCATCTTGTAAAGCTGCGATCGCGGCTGCTTGTGCAAGACTGTTGACATTAAATGGTTGACGAATTCGGTTTAATAAATCGGTAAGCGGTGTTTGCGCAATGCCATATCCGATTCGTAAACCAGCTAAGCCATACGCTTTTGAAAAACTTCGTGACACCACCAAGTTTGGATACTTCCTAACCCAAGCAATCGCATCGTAGTGCTGCTCCGGTGAGAGGTATTCGTTGTAGGCCTCGTCAAGCACCACTACAACATGAGAAGGTATTTTTTCTAAGAAGGCTTGGATCGAATCAGGCTGCAAATAACCGCCAGTAGGATTATTCGGATTTGCAACAAAAACGAGTTTGGCTTTCTCTCCTAGCGCTAGCACTGCATCTAACATCGCAGGTAAATCGTGTCCATATTGCGCATTAGCTGGTACCTCAATTGCTTTTGCTCCGATTGCCTGAGTCGCTAATGGATAAACTGCAAACGCGTGCTTTGAGAACACTACAGCATCACCCGCTTGTGCAACCGCGCGAGCGGTGAGCTCAAGAATGTCGTTACTACCGTTTCCTAAAGTGATCCATTCCTCTGGAACGCCAAGACGCTTTGACAAAACCTGTTTGAGCTCAAAACCATTGGAATCGGGGTAGCGTCCCAAATCACTTGCGGCTTTGAGCATCGCCTGTTTTGCGGACTCGGGCATACCCAATGGATTTTCATTGGAAGCCAATTTCACAATGGCGTTTTCACTGAGACCAAATTCGCGTGCAACCTCGCTAATGGGTCTGCCACCCACATAAGGTGCAATTGCATGTACGTGGTCTAAACCAATTTTTTTTGTCATGAATCGTTACACCAAAATTAATTCTTGGCTCTGGGGTAGGAACCTAAGTTTTTGTAGAAAGCCGCCATCGTCTTAAGCTCATCAATTGCCTTGGCTACTTTTGCATCCGACGCATGGCCTTCGATATCAATGTAAAAGTGATACTCCCACGATCCTTTGCGAGCTGGTCGTGATTCAAAGCGCGTCATGGATACGCCATGTTTAGCTAATGGACCGAGTAAATGATGGACTGCGCCCGGTTGATTGGCTACCGAGAGAACGAGCGACGTTTGATCATGACCACAGGGTTGGCATACATATTTACCAATGACAACAAAACGTGTGCGATTGTTAGGATCATCTTGAATTTGAGCACTAACAATCTGTAAACCGTATGCGATTTGAGCAGGATCTCCAGCAATTGCTGCAACACTGGGGTCTTGGCTTGCCATACGCGCAGCTTCAGCATTACTACTAACTGCCTGACGTTGCAACTGAGGAGCATGCACACTGAGCCATTGCTGACATTGCGCCAATGCTTGAGCATGGGCACACACAGTTTTCACGCCATCTAACGTTCCGCTTTTAGTTAATAGATGATGCCGAATTGGTAAAACCACTTCGCCACTAATTTGTAAGGGGCTTTCCAACAACAAATCAAGGGTGCGCGAAACTGCTCCCTCACTCGAGTTCTCAACTGGCACAACTCCAAATACGGCCGCACCCTTTTCAACGGACTTAAAGACCTCATCCAAACTTGCGCATGGTAAACCTTGAATCGATTGACCAAAAAATTGCCCAGCTGCAAGCTCCGAGAAAGTTCCAACCGGCCCCAGATAAGCAATCGTTTGGCGAGATTCCAGCGCTCTACAGGCTGACATGATTTCGCGCCAAATGGATGCAATACCGTCCGCCAACAAAGGTCCAGGATTTTTCTTTATAACGTTTTGAATAACCTGGTTCTCGCGCTCCGGACGAAAAATGGGTGCCGATGATTCATTCTTAATATGACCAACCTCTTCCGCAGCTTTTGCGCGTTTAGAAAGTAATTGCAAAAGTTGCTCATCGATCTCGTCGATCTGAGCTCGCAGTGGGGCTAAACGTTGATCATCACGAGACATTAAGCGCGCCTTTCAAAATCTCGCATGAACTCGACCAGGGTTTCCACTCCGGTAATCGGCATCGCATTGTAGATACTCGCGCGCATACCCCCAACTGCCTTGTGACCGCGCAAAGCAACCAAACCTGCTGCACTTGATTTCTCCAAAAACGCTGCATTCAAACTCTCATCTTTTAAAAAAAATGTTACGTTTGTTCTCGAACGATATTGCTGATGAACTCGATTCTCATAAAGCGAACTTTGATCAATAAACTCGTAAAGCAATTTGGATTTGATTTGACTGCGACGCTCCATCTCCAAAACACCACCCTGACGCTTGATCCACTTAAATACTAAGCCCGAAACATAAATTGGGAAAGTGGGTGGGGTATTAAACATCGATTGATTGGCGGCTTCCTTAGCCCAATCCCAAATCGATGGAGTAATTGGCATGGCATGGCCCATTAAATCCTTGCGCACAATCACGATTGTTACCCCAGCAGGTCCAATATTTTTTTGAGCGCCCGCAAACAAAACGCCACACTGATTGACATTCATTCGTTTGGAGAGAATATTGCTGGAAATATCGGCAACTAAGGGGGTAGAGCCGACATTGGGGAATTCAGAAAACTCTACTCCGCCAATAGTCTCATTGGCACAGATATGAACATAGGCAGCATCATCGCTAAGCTGCCAAGTGCTTCGCTCTGGAATGGTTCGAAACCCTTCCCCAACCGAGGATGCGGCAATATGCGCCTGTCCATATTTTTGAGCCTCCTTCACGGATTTTTCAGACCAAATACCAGTCACCACAAAATCTGCTTTCGGTTTTTTTGCTAAAGGCATCAAGTTCATCGGGATAGCTGCGTTTTGGCCAATGCCCCCACCTTGCAATAAGAGCACCTCATAACTATCTGGGATTTGCATCAACTCGCGCAAATTGGAGAGGGTCTCTTCATAGACCGCCATGAACTCTTTACTTCGGTGACTAATTTCCATGACGCTTGTACCAAGACCTTGCCAATTGAGAAGCTCATCTTTAGCTTGCTGAAGAACCTCATCCGGCAAGGTGGCTGGACCCGCTGCGAAGTTATAAATGCGGCGGTCAAAACTCATGGTGATTAAAGGTTGGTGATGGTTTAAGTATCGGCAGAAGGTTCAGAGTCGTTGTCACCCTGATTTTCAGAAATCTCATCACCTTCATCATCGGAGTCACTTTCTGCAATTCGTTGCAGACCTGATAAATGCGTACCCTCATCTACATTAATCAAGGTAACTCCTTGTGTTGCGCGCCCCATCTCTCTGATTTCAGATACACGAGTGCGTACCAAAACACCGCCAGTTGTGATCAACATGATTTGATCTTCTGGAGATACGAGGGCAGCAGCCACCACCTTACCGTTTCGCTCACTCGTCTGAATCGCAATCATCCCTTTGGTACCGCGACCATGCCGTGTGTATTCTGCAATTGGGGTTCGTTTGCCGTAGCCATTTTCGGTCGCAGTAAGCACGCTACTTGGGGCGCTTGGGTCTTCAACGCTAGCTTGCCCACCCTCGGCTACTTCAGCAGGCGCAACCAACATGGCAATCACTTCTTGCCCATCACCTAAGTTCATACCTCTCACACCGCGCGCTGTACGACCCATTGGACGGACATCATTCTCATCGAAGCGTACCGCCTTACCGGCATCCGAGAACAACATCACGTCGTGTTTGCCATCGGTAATGGCGGCACCCACTAGGAAATCGCCTTCGTCTAAATCAACAGCAATGATTCCGGCTTTACGGGGATTGGAGAAGTCGGATAAACGCGTCTTCTTAACGGTGCCACGGCGAGTGGCCATAAATACGTAGTGATCATCTTGGTATCCCTGAATTGGCAAGATGACGGTGATCTTTTCACCTTCCACTAAGGGGAACATATTCACAATGGGTTTACCGCGAGAGGTACGACTACCTTGAGGAACTTCCCAAACCTTTAACCAATACATCCGGCCGCGATCAGAGAAGCACAAAATCGTATCGTGGGTGTTTGCCACAAACAGGGTATCGATCCAATCTTCATCCTTGGTGGTGGCTGCTTGCTTACCTCGACCACCGCGTCGCTGCGCACGGTATTCGCTAAGCGGCTGACTCTTCATATAGCCAGCATGCGACAGTGTGACCACCATATCGGTTGGCGTAATCAGATCTTCTGTAAATAACTCAGTTGCATTCATTTCGATATATGAACGCCGTCCAGTATCAGATCCTGTTTCACCAAACTCGGATTTGACCTCGAGTAACTCGGTCTCAATTACTTTGGTAACACGCTCAGGCTTTGCCAACAAATCGAGTAAGTCGGCGATCTCATCCATCACCTCTTTGTACTCACTAATAATTTTGTCTTGCTCAAGACCCGTTAAGCGCTGTAAGCGCATTTGCAGAATTTCTTGTGCCTGTCCGTCCGACAGGCGATAGAGACCACCCTCTTGCATGCCATACTCGGGTAACAAACCCTCTGGACGGAAGGATTGGCGTCCACCAGGAGCCTCGCCCTCTGCGCGAGCCAACATCTCGCGAACCAAGGAAGAATCCCAGGCTTGAGCCATCAACTCTTGTTTAGCTACAACAGGGTTTGCAGCTGCTTTAATGATTTCAATAAAGCGATCAATATTGGCTAGGGCTACAGCAAGACCCTCTAAGACATGACCACGTTCGCGCGCTTTACGAAGTTCAAAAATGGTCCTGCGGGTTATCACTTCGCGGCGATGAGCCAGGAAGTATTCCAACATTTGTTTGAGGTTGAGAAGTCGCGGCTGGTTATCAACCAAGGCGACCATATTCATGCCGAAGTTATCTTGGAGCTGCGTGCTCTTGTAAAGATTATTTAGGACTACCTCAGGAACCTCACCGCGTTTGAGTTCAATCACAACCCGCATGCCGGATTTGTCTGACTCATCGCGCAGATCCGAAATCCCCTCGATCTTTTTTTCATTAACCAGTTCTGCGATGCGTTCAAGAAGATTTTTCTTATTCACTTGATAAGGCAACTCATCGACGATGATGGCCTGTCGCTGACCCTTATCCATTTCCTCAAAATGGGTCTTGGCGCGCATCACAACTCGGCCGCGACCGGTACGGTATCCCTCGCGTACCCCTTGAACACCATAAATAATTCCGGCGGTCGGGAAATCTGGAGCCGGAATAATTTCAATCAACTCATCGACTGAACAATCGGGGTTGTGAAGAACATGTAAGCAAGCCTTGATCACCTCATCCAAATTATGGGGAGGAATATTGGTAGCCATGCCGACAGCAATACCGGAGGAGCCATTGATTAAAAGATTTGGAACTTTTGCTGGCAGTATCAGCGGCTCTTTTTCGCTACCATCGTAATTAGGACCAAAGTCAACGGTTTCTTTATCAAGGTCGGCTAATAGCTCATGAGCGATTTTGCGCAATCGAATCTCGGTGTAACGCATTGCCGCAGCGTTATCGCCATCCACTGACCCAAAGTTGCCCTGCCCGTCGACGAGCATATAACGTAGGGAAAAGTCCTGAGCCATCCGCACGATGGTGTCGTAAACCGCTGTATCGCCATGGGGGTGATATTTACCAATAACATCACCAACAATACGGGCAGATTTCTTAAAAGCCCGATTCCAATCGTTGTTTAATTCATACATGGCGTATAAAACACGGCGGTGTACGGGTTTTAGACCATCCCTAACGTCTGGCAAGGCACGACCGACGATTACGCTCATGGCGTAGTCCAGATAGGACCGCCGCATTTCGTCTTCTAGGGATATTGGGAGAGTTTCTTTAGCGGCTTGTTCCATCTCGAAATAATATCATTTTGCAGGCGCACAACCTGTGCTAATATTCAGGGAGTTAGTAGCTATTTATGTTGTACCGCTTTAGGCTTTTTTGGGCTTTTAGGCGATTCGGTTGCATTAATTTATTAAATGTTTTTTGAGGATAAAAAATGAACAAAACCCTAAAACTGATGCTCGCAGCATTGATTACGATCTCTGCCGGTTCAGTCATGGCCCAGCCTAGAAACGTTGATA
>JACCDM010081189.1_pt1 | contig 32048 bp, 31 predicted proteins | sample 7445851 | NCBI WGS metagenome assembly JACCDM01 (sample SAMN15323438, study PRJNA562643) | freshwater metagenome | isolation source: river surface water | place: USA:Blue River Watershed | collected 2017-08-16
CTGTTAAATACGTTGGAGATATTAAAACAAATCCTAAATATGATGATTATAGTGAATGGGAACTTGTTGATCTTGTTAAATTGCGAACATGGCGCAGCCGATGAGTGTAAAAAATATGTTTATGGAAACCTGTCGTTTAGCTTTTTATAGACAATCACACAAAACATCAGTCTTTAATAAACATATTTTTTTCGTGAAAAAAATAAAATATTTTAATCAACACTTTTCATATTCTGCTGTTTGAGATATTCGGCGGCATAATACGCTAAAATTTTATTAGTGATTATTCTTTCATCTTGCACATGATCCTTATGGAAAATTGAATTTGTATCAAAATGATAAGCAGCACCGATTAAAACACTCACAAATCTAGGTGTTTGTTCATAGAACAAAGGCGCGTACTTAGCTAATAAATTTATCATTTTTTCGTTGTTGTGAAACGAGGCAATTTCGAACAAATTTTTTTCATCATAAGAATATGGTAATTGCTTAGTAGGATCGGCACCGTATCTTAGTAACAATTCTGTTATTTCATAATTATTGTCCTTAACTGAAATATATAACGCAGTATCACCACCCATATCAGTTTTATTAATTTCTTTCTGTATGTTTGAATGATCTGAAATGCATCCAAGACATAAACATTGTGTGTCTGCGTCTTTTTGTTCTTGTGAATTTTCTTGCATCTCAGATTTTTCCAATTTACATGATTTTATCTCGCATTTTAATTCACAAAATTCATCAAGTTTTTTTAAAATAATTTCCAATGTATTAGCCGAATATTTTCTACAAGAAGAATTGCGTAGAATATGTTCAGCGTAAATATACCTCACTGTATTTTCAGACCAATATTTAAAAAGCAAAATAAGAATTTTATCAAATGTGCGACATGATAGACACTGATTAAACAATGTAAAAATGCAGTCGTTTACAACGAAAGGATTTGCTCCATGTGAAAACAATAATTCTATTGTGTTTAAAATATATTCTGGTTTATTGTCAAAATTTTTTATCAAACGAGACAATCCACATTCGCCGCTTCTATCCAAGAAATTAACACCAGAATTATCTTTTTCCAAAATGCATTTGATCATGTCATATTTATTATTTTTACATGCATAATGCAGTGCTGTCTCGCATGAAAAATAACTTCTTTCATTAACACAATTAGTACGTGCTATAATTTTTTGAAAAACTTCAAAATTATCCTTAATTATACTGATCATAAGGGGCGTTTCACATGAAAACAAAGTTGTATGACCATTGTCAACAGGAATATTATATTCTAACAATAAGTCTATAATAATTTTATTTTGATTATTTATTGCAATATTCAAACATTCGGGAACGAGTTTAATATCAGCTCCATATTTTAATAATAATTTTGCTAGTTTAACATCATCTTTCAACACAGCAAATTTAAATGCATAACCATATCTGTTGTCGTGCTCGTGACAATTTGATTTTTCTCCATTTTTTAATAAAAATTTTACCATGTTGATGTCGCCATATCTACATGCTAATATCACGGGGGTTGTATATGGATTGTTATCAATGTTATAATTAATATCTAGACCAAATTTTAACATTAATTTTATTAATTTTTCGTTATTTTCAGTCAATTTTTCTCCGAAAATTTTTTGTAAAAAGTCGGAATTTGTAAGATAGTTACATGGAATGTTATACTGAGTGCATAATTTTTCTAATAACTCTGGCTGTTTATTTATCATTGCATAATGTAGTAACAAATTATATTTTTTATTTTCAGAAAGAACATAAGGATTCATGCCAGCCGCAATAAACATATTAAATATACGAAGCGTGTTTTCCTTATAATTTCCTAATGTAAATATGTGAGTGAGGCAATCATTTGTGTATAATTTTCTTTCAAAATAATTATTTAATACTATAGACGAATTATGCTTGGCCGAAATATGCATGATATATTTAGATATATTTTCTTTGCATTTTTTCTTCGTATGTTTAATAACATTGCATTGTACAGAATTTAATATAAGTTCATCTAATACAGTAGTATTGTCGTATTTAATCAGTTGTTTAATAAAGTGGTGAATGCAAGACATTATTTGCTGTTGCTAGATTGTAGAGTTAATTTTATGATAACAATAAGGGATTCAATTATTTTAGTCTATCAAAACTGACAAAAAAACATTAATATAATCGTTCGCGTCTTGGTGCCAAATCTTCATAACTAATTGCAATTGATGAACTTGTTGGATTTGCGATATATTTTGTCTCGTTATCATTTTCAATTTGCGAGTCGTAATCCGGTTCTTCAAATGCAAGAATTTTATCATAATCTTCGCGTTCTAAACACATGCCGCGCATAGTTGATACAAATTTTGTGGAACATAATGAAAAACACCATAAAAGGCAAAAGAATACAGATGATGCGGCTAAGCCCATAAGCACCGATGAAGATGTGTTAGAATTGCTATATATGTATGTTATGCAAAATGCGCAAATAAATACAATAAACATACTGCAAACAATCCCAGCTAGAGCTAAAAAGCTGATTGTTGTGCGATCCGCATTATAAATCGCAGAACCGCGAGCATATAATGGGGTTGTCTCTGTTTTTTGTTGCATGCGGCGAAATTGTGGTTTTTAAAATTTAAATGCGAAAGATTCAATTTTTTATTTTAGTGAATTATTTTAAGGGCCAAAAAAATTGAATGCTTTGCTTTTAAATTTAAAATCCCCAGGTTGATACCAAATTTCTAAAGCGCAATATTTTTAAGATCATGTTGAGAGCTGATTTTCGTGCAAAAAAAGTCATGAAATTTAAGTCCAAACCTAAATTTGGGTTAAATAGAGTTCAAACTTCGCAAAATCAAGTTGGAAAAGCTGTGAAATGTTTTGATGGTCGTGGATGTATGAAATTACCGAAACCACAGAAACAATTACATAAAGTTAATCTATCATTCAATCGCGGGTATGTTTTTGGCGTAAAATTATTGGTTTCGGCGGATTCAAAATATGTGAGTAAGATTGATATGAGAAGTTTTTGTTCTGGTTTTGATCGTTCAAGCAATATTAAGAATTCTAATTCCACAAAAATTGGCTCAGCTAACACCGAGAATTCACCAAAAAATATCTATGAATTTGATGATAAACTGAGTAGAAGTATTGATGAAATGTTTAATTATAAGTTCAAAAAATACTTGGATGAAAGAATTGAAATTGAAATTAGAAATGGTATTTATGAGAATATTATTAAAAAAATTAAAACTGAGATTAGAAATAATGAAAAAAATGATAATAAACCTGATGATCATGGACCAAGCATGAGTGAGGTATTATTGTTTGGCGTATTCGTTTTACCTATGTTTATTATAGTTGTATTTCCCTTTGTCCACATCGTTACCTATTTTTGGTTTGGTGTATTTGCTGAATTAATGAGAATGTGTGGGAGATGGTAGAAATGACAAAAACTATGATATTTTTCGTAATTATTCGCTTTTATTTTTTTAATAAACTTCAATAACTTTAGCGAAAAATGAATTTCAATTTAAATATAAAAACCACATACTAATTTACATATGAGTTCGCTGTATGAGATTCATATTAATGTCGCTATTGATACGCCGCAAGATGAAATTAAGTGGTTATGGTATTGCAAAGAGCGAAAAATCAAAACAATCCGCGGGATTAATGCATCAGGGTTACATCCTGTGCATAATATGACATCCAAATTCTGTTCGCGTGAAAGCAATGAAGAAGCGATTGCGCACGCAAATGAGCTAGCGAATGAAATCGCAAAGCATTTCCGCGTAATTAGAGTCAAGGTCGAGGGCATGATGATGAACACATGTTTCGATAAATTATGTTTACGCGGGGATAATGATTCGTTGTATTGGGAATTTCATTTCAAAGTTGCAATCGGAAGTCTTGCGGAATATGAGAAAGTCGTTGAGTGGCTGAACAATCACCCGAGCAAAAATGACTTGGGGATTTCAATCAGCGAACGCGGCGAAACTCAGTATCCGACGGTTACTATAAGACTGAACCGAGGAACGCGTGAAGAGGCTATTGGATTTAAGAATGAAATTGTTAAAAGCTTGAAGAATGGCGGGTTTCATATTCATGACAAATTGCAAGCCGAATGCTCTGTTTATGATACTTTTCCGCTTTTGGATGAAGGATGGCTTTAGAATGTGTTTTGTTGAATGTGTTTTTTTGCAAAAAAAAAATAAAAAATACCAAATCAACACTCACAACTGTCCATAAAATCTGTTCCAAAACATTTCATCTTTAAAATCTTTTGCGTTTTTCACGCGATTTTTAAGAATCTCCAAATCTTTTTCATGTTTTTTGATTTCCATGTTTAATTGTTTTAATTTAGATTGAGTGTCATTAATTCGTTTGCTAAAATCTTCTAAACGGTGAGGATAATGTATATCCAACAAATGATTTTCTATTAATTTTTTATCATGATTATTTAATTTTGATGTTTTAAACATATCATAAATAACTGAATTAATGCTACAAGTAGATTCGTCAACAGCATGTTTGCTAAAATATGTTTTGTCCGTCAAATCCCCATATTTAAAAAGAAATTCTTCATATGGTGATTTAGCTTGTTTAGCTTTAAGAGATTTTAACAATTTTCTCGTCTTTTTTAAAATCGATGGTAAAGGAATGGGTGATGGCCTATCAATTTCTACATCGGGACAAGGTAAATTCGATGATCTTGATGAATGGATAAGCCTCTTAGAAATATTTTGGAAGATTTTATGCAACATTTGGTTGTATTAATTTATAAAAAATTACGTTTCAATTTTTTCGGGCTTAGATAAGCGAGGTATTTGCAGCAAAAAAATTGAAATGTGATTTTTTATATCACAACACCAGACATTAAACATGGGAAACTTTTGTAATCCTATCAAATACATTGAATTCAATCTTAACATTGATCAAAATTCTCAAACAGAATGTGAATTTAAAATTACCAATCCATCCGAAAATAAAAAAACAAAAAACTTAATTTCGGAAGATAAAGAAATTCCTATTTTAAATGGCTACAGAGTTGATCAAATTTACCCAAAAAAATTAGCGGAAATATTTTCATTAATGGAATACAATTATGACCGAGAAAATTATAAAAAATATAAAGCTTTAACTAGAGCTGTTATAGATCGCGAAGAAAATCATACTATATTTATAGGTATTGAACGCAGTAAATATAAATATTTTCAAAAATTAATCAAATATATTGAAAATTTAAAAGAAAACAATAATTTTGAAGATTTTAAGCAAAAATACGAAAATAGAAAATATGAATTGCGTACTGTCAAATTTTACCATGGTGCATATCTTTATCGATTTTCTTACCCTTATTTTAAAGAAGTTGATAAGTGATATTTGTTGAATAAAAAAATGAATTCCTATTTTTTTATAAATAAAACCTTGCACAGATGGGAAATTGTTTAGGCCGTTTAAATACGCCGGAATCTATGGTTTACATAGGATATAAGCAGCAAATCGCTGAAAAATCATCTTTAAGTTGCAAAATCACTAATCCAATAGATTATCAGCCGACACATAACTTGGGGTCGGAAGATAAGGAAATTCCTATTTTAAATGACTACAGAGTTGACCAGATTTACCCGGACGCATTAGTGGAGATATTTTTGCTATTGGAATTCGATAAAGAACAAATGAATTACAAATCATATTGCGAGCTAAGCAAAGATTTGTTGGGCATCGAGAATGATTCGCAAATTAATTTGCGAATCTTTGAAAAAAAAGATTACATTTATCTCAAGAAACTTAGTAAGTTTGCGGCGAAAACTAACCAGTTGTTAATCCGCAAAAAACTAGAATCAACCAAACTTGAAACCCGTGTGTTTTTTATCTACTACGGAAATTATTTATATGGGTTTTCTTATCCTTTTATCCAGGAAGTTGATGACTTTGATATGAATTCTTGTTAATTGTTGGTTTGTTTTTTTATTTATTGCGGAAACGATTGAATTCTATTTTTTAATATTTTAACAAGAGTGCAACCCGACCAATTTATTAAAAATGTCGTTTAAATCCGCGAAAACGCCCAAAAAGCTGGTAACTGCATTTAAAGCGGGCAATATGTTTAAACAACCAACATGCTCAAGAATTTTAGCAAAAAAACCAACGTATTTCATTAATAAGCCAAAAATTGCAGTGCATACAGCTATTAATGCAAAAATCCGAGCAAAAAGCAATGTGTTTACTAAATTTCGCGGATTTTTTACTAATCAACCTTATCGGCTAACCAGCCACAATAAACCCGATTTTTGCGGAGACATGAGATTTTATTCTGGTGTTAAAAATGATCATCAAAAAAATAAACGAAACGGAATTTCAGTTGGAAATAAATTTATTGAAATTTTCGATCCAAAAAAGCAAATTATTGAAATTCATGTCAAATCTTACAATTCTAAATTAATTTGGGATGATATCAGTGGTAAATATCAAACATACATACCCGGCGATCAATATCTAGATCAAGATGAACCTTCCATTTTAGACACGGCGAAAATTCATCGATATAATCTTATTCTTATCGTAATTCTATTGATCATATTGTCTGTTGTTTTTGTAATTATCGCAGTTTTTAATTCAATAAAGAAAATTATAGATTATAGATATTGATAACCTTAAAGTTTATGCTTTTATGGTTTTATTTTTTTAATAAATATGAGAAATATAGGAACAAACCACTTAGAATTTTATATGAAGAATTTATAGCTGAACTACTAGGCATAATTTTGTGGTTTTGATATGTTCAAAACAATTGAATTCAATTATATAATAAAATCAATCAATAACTAGCCAATAACTAGCCAAGTAGAACACTGATTTAAAGCGCAAATTATGTCAAATTTAAAGCCATTAAATATTACTGGATCATTTGATCCAGATACTGGAAAACTCATTAATGTTAAAATCAATGATGTTGATTTTGAAGAAAAACAGCCTCAACTTAATCTTATTGAATGCATTAAAAGATCGGATGCTGAAGGTGTTAAAAAATGTTTAAAATCTGGGCAAAATCCGAATATGACTAATAGTTCTGGACATAAAGCGTTATATTTAGCTGTAACTTGTATTTGCAACAAAGAAATTGTGGGAGAATTAGTCAAAGCGGGAGCAGATATTTTGATTAACAGCCCTATATCTGGTAAAAATATGTTAAATTTAGCATCATATTACAATAACATAGATTTGGTGAAATTGTTCATTGATAAGAAATTAGATATAAATCAAAAGGATATCAATGATAACACTCCTTTGCATTCTGTTTTGTTTGATAATATCAATCCCAATATTGAAATTGTGAAAATTCTTCTCGATAATGGAGCGGATTATAATTTGAAAAATAACGAAGGAAAAATTGTATCACGTGATGCAATTAATACTTGTAAAGGTGAAGTTGCTGAATTTCTTAAAAATTACATTAAAACGAAAGAGAAATCTGTTACAATTCCAGTTATTGTAGCTAATTCGGTTACAACCCCGGTTGATTCGGTTGCAACTGGAACTTCTCATGATATTAAAACAACATTTACTAAAAATGGAGTTACTTTTATATTTGAAGGAAACTACGATAAAATTAAAAGGATTATTGATGATTTCACTAAATAAATGAGAATTTTCTTGTTTTGATTGAAATTGCTCAAAAATACCACATTGAGAAATGGGGTTTTATTATTTTTTTAAGATCACTTGCATTAAAAAAACATTGTATAAAAAAACATTGTATAAAAAAACATTATATAAAACAATTGAATCCTATATTTTTAAGGACAACAATAACAAACATCGCAAAAAACATACTTCAAATTTTGAACTCTAATCTTATCATCTTTTATTTTACAGAATGAGCGCTAATGATAAATCTTCTTTAAAACTCCCTATTTTATCTGGGAGTTTTACCCTTGAAAAACAAAGCTCGTGTTCATCTAAAAATAATTCTGAAAATAACTCTAAAAATAATTCTGAAAAAATCAATGACACCTATTTGGCTCCATACGTTCGGCATAACGATATTAATAATGTTAAAAAACTATTAGAAAATAATCGCAATCCAAATATGACCGACAGTATTGGCAACAGTTGTATCTATAACGCTATTCAGAATGATAATTTTGATATTTTAAAATTATTAATTGAAGCTGGTGGAGATATCAACAAAAAATCAGGAACACTCGATTTATCGCCATTAAATCAGGCGTGTTGGTTTAGTGAGTATGAAATTATAAAATATTTGCTTGAATTAGGGGCTGATGTAAATGCTACTGATTTATATTGCAATACACCATTGCATAATGCGTGTCATAGGGGGAAATCCGTTAAAATTATTAAACTATTGCTTAAACACGGCGCAAATCCTAATCTGAAAAACAGAGATGGCCTAACGCCGCGTGGTGTTGCGAGAAATGGTGGTTTTCATGAAATTGTTGAATCTATTTAAAATCACACCACATTACAAAAAAATCACATTAAGTTTTTGAGAATCCAATGTGATTTTTTTTGAAATCCAATATTTTTTGGTGTTTTCAGCGCTGATAAAACAATTGAATCCTGTATTTTTAATATTATTAATCAACAATAATACAGCAAAAAAGTGTTTAAAAATGAGTAATACCCCATCTTCTTTAGAAATAATTAATATCACTGGATCATTTGATACAACAACAAAGAAATTTGTGAGTCTTAAAATCAATGATGTTGTTTTTGAAGAAAAACAACCCAAACTTAATCTTATTGAATGCGTTAAGGCTGGAAATTTGGAAAATGTTAAAAAATGCTTGGCTGAAAATCAAGATCCAAATATGACTGATATCTATAATAAAAATATGTTGTGTATCGCGGTCGGCAACAAAAATAAAAAAATTGTAGAAGAATTAGTTAATGCTGGTGCTAATATTTTAACACTTTCACCCAGTCATCAATTAAACATGTTAAATTATAGCGCTGGTGCAAAATCACTAGAATTAGTTCAATATTTCATTGATAAGAAATTGGATATAAATCAACAAGATAAAGTAGGTGATACGCCATTACATAATGCGATCATTGGGGGCCTTTCCTATACATTTCTTGAATCTGACGAGATTGATCTCAGAATTAAAATTCTTAAATTACTCTTAGATGCTGGGGCTGATTATAATTTGAAAAATCATAAAAATATGACTGTTTTACAAGTTGCTAAAAAGACATCAAATGTCAGAATAATTAATTTCCTCAAGCAATATATTAAAGAAAAAAAGCAATCTGTTTTGACTACCGCAAATCCAACCGGTGATAACGCAAATTCGGTTGTCGCCCCTGCTAATGATACTTCTGGTGTCACTTCTGGTGTTCCTGTTAATGATACTTCTGGTGTTCCTGCTAATGATACTTCTAATGTTAATTATGGCGTCACTTCTACGGTGATTTCTGGTAATACTTCTGGTGTTAATTCTGGTGATACAAAAGCACAAACTGCCGAATTAACAATTATTAAAAATGATACTACTTTTATCATTAAAGATACCCATGAAAATCTCATAAAATTCATGAATGCATACAGCAGATAACAGCCCAAGTTTGCAATAAGTAATATACGCCTAAAAAAAGGATATTATAACTTATTCTATTTTTCGTTTTTTTAGAGGCATATTGACGCATGCGGAAAAACAATTGAATTCTATATTTTTAATATTAAAAACTCAACAGATCTTGCAACAACCACACCAGTGTAAATTTATTAAAACCTATCTATGGCAAGCTATCAAGGTCGCGTAACTTACAAATTAGAAAAAGCAATTAACAACAAAAATGATGACAAGTTCAATAAATGGCTTAAAGAAGCTCCATATGGAAATCTTATGGATAGCAAGGGATTTCCTTTAATCGCCAAAACGGTTGCAAATAATTATTTGCATGCTTTTAAAGCATTAATTAAAAATGGATCTAAGATTGATTTTAGATTAAATACCACTAAGGGGGAATTTATTTCTTGTGTAGTTGGTGCCGGTTACAACGATAATGTTGAAATGGTGAAAATTTTATTAAAACGTGGGGCCAATGTGAATAATCAAGATAGTTTAGGCCGTACTCCATTACATATTTTATTCGGGGATATTGCAACTGGAAATATGAATATGTGCGACTTACTGTTAAATAATGGTGCTAATTATGAATTAACTGATATTAATGGGAAAACACCATTAGATTTTGCAAAAAATAGCCTTTGTGTGAGCAAATTAAATCTTATGTGTTTTGAACAACGTATTAAAGAAATACAATCAAAAAAACAAAAATAACTTTATATTTTTTTGATTGTATTTCTCTCCGCAGATTTTAACATATGCAAAACAATTGAATCGCATATATATTAAGGTATTAATTGACTGCGAATTGCAACCAATATAGCTTTTATAGCAATCTTATAAACGTTTGCCAAATCCAACACAACTTAAATAAACATTAAAAATGAATAATCAACAAAATTTGAAACCATTTGTTCTTCGCGGCGTTATGGATGTGAATAGTGGGAAAATTGTTTCTATTGAACCCGTTTACGATCCCGCTGAGCAAAATAAACAAGAGGTTGTTAAACCAGTTGAAAAAGTAAAAAATCCAGACCTTATTAATTATGTCGAAGTTAACGACGTTTCTAAAGTTAAAGAATTATTAGATAAAGGATGTGATCCTAATATTACTGGTTTACATGGTGTAACTTGCATGGAATTATCCATGGATAACAATAACTTTAAAATTTTTAAATTATTAGTTGAGGCTGGTGCTGACATTAATCAACAAGTATTATCCCATGGATTTAAAATGTCTCCGCTCAATTATCTATGTCTTACAGGTAGACAAAAATTTGCTGAATTATTAATTAGCTTAAAAGTTGATATTAATTCTTCAGATTTAGCCAACGATACACCATTGCATAACGCATGTCGCAAGAGCTTTAAACCGAAAATGCTTAAATTATTAATCGAAAATGGGGCCGATTATACAAAAAAGAATGAAGATGGCATGACACCTTTGAGATTATGTAAATATTTATGCAAGAAAAAATCTTTTGAATGCCTTAGATCTCTCATTAAAATTAAGGAAAAAACTCAAAGTCAACAAGTCGTTAAACAAACCAATGCTCACCCTGAGATTATTGAATTGACTTTAACAAGTAAGAAGGGAACAATCAGTTTTAAAGGACCAATCCATCTTAGCAAACAAATTATTGAAGAATTCAATAAATGAAAAAAATGATTATTTTTTTAAATTTTTTTTAAAATTTTAAAAAAAAATTAATCACAAGAATTAAGAACAGAAAACAAAGATATAATAAAATCGATATCGTTTGATTGCTCCTCAAAATCATCATTCTCGTGCCTCGTATGGGTTGGCCCAATTATCTTTGTTACACAAAAACATGAATATATGCATGAAATTCTTATTTTATCAAAATATGATTCAATTTTTTGTGAATTACTAACATCCTGGTGGTTTTGCATGAATTGGCGGTGATTTGCCGGTGTTAAATCGCATATACAAACAAATAAAATCACTTATTATTAAAAACGTTGCAAATATTGTGTTTGGTATATAATAGGGCAAAGGCACCATTAAATAACCAATTAAAAACCATAATCTAATTACACCGAAAAAGGTGATTCTTTGCCAACTTCTGCGCAAAAAACACGCTAAATGTAAGTTAGCACCCGCAAAAAATGAGGTTAGATGCCATAAGATTAACCAGAGTATCATAGTTAGGTTTGTTGTGTTTGTTATATATAAAGTGAGCTTGCTGTGTTTAATGCGCTTTTAACCGGTTTTGTTTTTAAGCTTATCACTTGCTAGGCCAATTATCTTAATGAAAGTTTTGTTGCATAACGTGTTAGGTACACGAGACGAGTTGCCGATGCGCACTGTTTTGATAGCATTATCAGCAGAATATCCCTGGTGGAGTACCAAAAACATAGCAATGGTAAAAGCCGAACGATTGATCCCCGCGGCACAATTAACTAGCACATTATGGCCCTTCTGGAAACTAGATTGTATATATGCGGCGCCCATTCTCCCCGCCGAAAATGCCTTTTCCACGTGTTTAAGGTTATTTTTGTTCATTGGCGCAGCAGATACATCTAAATCTTCTAAATCGATTAAGTTTAGCACATTTACGGGGGATGCAGGTTTGATTTGCCCGCCGCATACGTTAACGATTGCGCCTATTTTATTGTTGATCAGGAAATTCTTATCTTGGGTTGCCTTTAATGAGCCAATCCATAGTTGTTTGCCATTTATTTCGGCTATTTTTGCATATTCCGGATAGCCCATACCATACCCATTTTCGCAAGTTTGTTTATTTTGCATTGTTGAAGCCGCGAAAACTGAATCGTATTTTAATATATATAAAATTATATATTTGTGTTGAAATTTTAAATGGGAAATATATTAAGTGAATTCCGCGAAACCTCCATCAACATTTTACAGAGACAAAATCATGCGCGAGTTCAAACTGTAGAATTGAAAAATAAAACTGAAATAATGCGTTGGATTAAGTTACAAAATGAATATAATAAAGTTTCTGGGAATATTGTAAATTTTTAAATTTATAAATTTATAAACCCACAAAAAAACAGCAGACATATTTTTTTTAAATTGTAAATTTTAATTAAAATTTAAAATTCACAGTTTATAATAATTAAAATTTAAAAAAATATGACTGATAATAGGCCAAATTTCGTTCGTGAATTTTTAAGCAATTATAAAAATGATCAAAATACTCAAAAAAGCAAAATATTCGAACTGGTTGATAAACTTACTATCTGCAACAGTGAATCCGATAGAAGCCTTACAGTAGTGGACAATATTTACTATTATAGTATCTGTGACATTAATAATAAAAAATTTTTAAGTTTAATGAGAAAATTCGTCAACGTAAAGGTGTTAAACTGCTCGGGTTTAAACATCAGTGATTTAAGTATATTTTTGCCATTCCGTTTAAAAATCTTGAATTGCTCAAAGTGCCCAATTATTGCTATGGACAATATATTACCCGGATCTCTCACTATTTTAGATTGTTCAGGATGTAATTTACGAAAAATCGATGTATTGCCGCCGAATTTAGTTAGTTTGAATTGCGATGATAACAATTGTGAAATATTAAGCGGATTACCTTGCGGATTGCAACTGTTGTCTTGCAAAAATAACAAATTAAAAAAGATAGATTACTTACCGCCGACTTTAGTAGAATTAGATTGTCAAAATAATAGATTAACATCGCTAGGTTTTTTACATAGTAATTTGGCCAAAATAAATTGCACTAAAAATAACCTTGGATTCGGGGATTTGTATGAAACAGTATACAGTTCTTCTAACAAACATAACTTAATATTATTTTTACGTAAACACGCAACTATTTATTGTTTAAAAAATTTAAATATTGATTCAAATTTATGTTTTATCGGCATTCCCGTGGAACTCATCAACATTATTATTTCCGATAAAGCCGCGTGTATAAATACGCCCGATAATCATGTTAGTGTTGAAGATAAATTTTCCAAAGATTGTGACGTGAAGCAAAAAAATGCTATTGAAATTACATATATCCCAGAAACGCCGATTTTTGCAGATGATTATAGTATGGCTGATTTTAATTAATTTAAAAAATTGAACTATTTTAGTAGTATAGTCAATACAATGGCTTCATACAGAGGAATCACACTTATTATAGGGCCTATGTTTGCGTATAAAACCAAAATGTTAATTAATTGCATTGATAGGCATATGATTGCGAAAAAATCATGTGTTGTGGTAAGGCATGCATTTGATACGCGATATGATGCAACAAATTCGCGGAATTGCGATGAAACGTGCGGCAAATCATGCGAAGTTTTTTGCCGCAAGGTTATGGAAACCGAGCAAAATGATTCTGAAAAAGTCACTAAGAAACCTTTTATTCGCACGCATGATGAGGTTTATTACAGAAAATGCCCCGTATATAGTTCGGGAGATTTAAAGTCTTTGATGAATATTTTGCAGCAGTATGAGGTCATTGGTATTGATGAGGGGCAATTTTTCCCCGATTTAGCGGAGTATTGCTCGCTGTTAGCATCGTTAGGCAAAACTGTTTATGTTGCTGGGCTGAGTGGTGATTATAAACAAGAAGCATTTGCGCCTATTACTGCGCTGCTGCCAAAATGCAGCGATGTTAAATTCTTGAAGTCTGTTTGCCATTACTGTAAAAATGATGCTAGTTTTACCAAGAGAACAAGCAGCGAAAATGATACTATCGTAATCGGAGCCGAAGATAAATATATCCCTGTTTGCGAGCACTGTCTGCAAAGTTTTTAAACTTCGCACTTTTCACATTTTTCGTATTTTTTGCCTTTTTTGCTTTCCAAAAAACAATTGAAACATAGTTTTATATATTTAAACAATGTCTCGTGCCACGCCTGAATTTTATGAAAGAAAAACTTCCAACATTCTTAGAAATTTAGAATCCATCTGGAACAAACTCTTGCACTCTAAACTTGTACTCAGTGGGGATCTTTCCCCCGAAAGTTTGCAAGATTTCGAAGATACGATGAATTCGGGGATCTATTCTAGCGACGACTATCAATTGGTTGGAAATTTCACAAGAAATTTATGCCGGCCCAATAGAGACGAATTTATCGAATATATTCGCAAAGTTAAAATGCAATATTTGGCATTACTTACTAATGGCTCAATGATCCCGCGGCTGATTTGGTTTGTCGATAAACAAACAAACAAACGCAAGCCTTTGCATGATGTACTATCTATTGATTATGATAATAATTCTGCAAAATTTATTGTTCGAAAAGTTGCGATTTGTTTCGAGACTTTTGATAACCCCGATGAATCAGACGCGTTGAACAATGTTAGCGAAACTTTTGGTGAAAATTACGGCAGAAATAAAAATTACACCAGAAATGAAAGCTCCAATTTCCGCGAACGGCCCAGAAACAATCGCGGAAATAAAAGAGCATCTGGAAATGAATTTCATAGCAACATTAATGAACATAAGGAAACTTATTTGCAGAAAAAATACAATAATGGTAAATCTGAAACTCGCGGTCGTGTTGAAAACCATGAAGAATTAAAAAGTTCTACCAAAAACAGGCACGATGATTCTGGCTACGTAACAGTGGGCAGAAATAATAGACCAATTGCGCCGCCAAAATATAATGAAAGACGCGATAAACGATTCAATAATAATCGTAGCGGTTTTAATGAAGAAAACCAGAATGATTATCGCTCTTATCGTAATTCAGAATTTCGGCATGATTCGCGGGATAAATACAGCAAAAATCCCAACAATTCGCACAATGAACAATCTGGTTATGATAAAAAGGGATATTCAGGGAAACCTAGTGAATTTCGCGAGGAACGTTCCTCAAGCAGCCCGGCGAAACCAAAAGTTGAAGCACTTTCGTTGGAAAGTGCTGAAACAATTATTAAGGAATTGTCAAATCAGCCGGCCGATGTCATTAAGCAATCGCCGCAAAGCTCGCCTGAAAAAAAGAATATTGCAGCGCAATTAGGTAATTGGGCTGATTATGAATAAAATGATTATTATTTTTTTGGGCGGGTTTTTAATGAGATTAAAGATACACTTTACTCCAAAGCTTCCCTTATGGATTCAGGTACATCAGGATATAATTCAACCATGCAATTATGAAAGTTTTGCCAAAGTTCGCCATCAACAAGATACAAACATAAATCGGGGGAAACCATCACTTCTCTATACCAATTTTGCACGGCGCATACATGCCCGATTATATTGAAAATGATGTTTTCGTCATAATGCATATTGTGCATAATATTTTGAAGCGCTGTATGAATATTTTTGAACAACATTACATAGGCGGCTTCAAAGGTTGCATTTTGGATTGGCGTTAAAGTACGCAATACTTTTTGCAAAGTATTCAGGTCGCATTTTCCTTCATCTTTATTCTTCCATGCGACGCGAGTCATTGTTTCCCAATATAATTTAATGGCGTCGTCTGCATCGATTTCTTGTTCGATGTATTCATTGTTTTCAATTAAAGGGTTTTCGTTATCATTGAAAATTTCATTACCGTTGATAATTTCATCGTCTATAATTTCGTTACCGTTGATAATTTCATTACCGCTCATAGAATCACTGTCATCATTGTTGTCAATATCGCTGTCAGAATCGTTGTCATTATTTCTTACAACATTTCTTACAATCTTTCTTGCACCAAGATTGATTTCAACAACAAACCCATTGCCGAGTTCATCGACTGCTTCGGGTTCAGGGTTCATATGTCTTTCAATAATTCGATCAATTTGTGTTAATTTTTCTTCACCAACCTTTGCAATAATTTCATCATAATTGTTTCCGTATTTATGATATCTTTTAACATCACTAATTAAACGCCGTATTTCATAATAAGTTCGCATTTCACGATATCTTGCTGTAATATTTTTGCACATGGTTAGTTTGCGCAATAAGTGATCAATTTTATGGTCGTTTTCTTCTTCAGAATCTAAATTACCGCAAGGATCATAAATGAAATGCGGTTTATGTCGCATTTCTTCAGAACTTTGTGTGGTTCTCCGAAAAGGTCTTCTGTTTTTGTTTTCGTCCGCGATGCATTTATAATGAGCAAAATTAATATGGTCTTTTAAATTTTCCACAGATGTCTTGTGTATTAAGGAACTGTATTTTTTATTATAAAAATCCGATAATCGATCATTATAACCCAATGATTCATAATTATTAATAATTGGTTGGCTTAATCTACCTTTTAATCCAAAGACTTTTTCAAGATTATTTAATTTTATAGGATCCTGATCTGAAGCAATAGAAATTTGCTCTGTTTGGTAAGCGGTCATCATAGCTGGGTTCAAATTTAATAAATTAGATATTGGCTTGGTATAATATTAATAAATCATTTTCAATTTTATTGGCGATTGTTATTGTGGCTTATAGACAGATTTTTGCTCGGATTTTTGGTAAGATTTATCAAGATTTTAAACACAACTTAAAAAAACACACGTTTAATTTAGAAAGTAAAATGGCTGATTCTATAAAAGTAAGTTTAAGTGATATTATGAATACACCCGAGATTATTAATTCGTCTGAATTATCGTTAGATATGTTAAATGAACTCATTTTGAACCCGGATAAATCGGTATCAATTGACTTTGAAAAACCTAGCGTCGATTTACCCGTGGAAAACAGAGATGTTTCAGCCGAAACTAATTCAAATGAGGTCCCTACTGAAACTATTGAAATAACTATGAGTTGCGGAGACCCAGCCGATAATGAAGATTTATCGGGGCATTTCGCAAACATAAACTATTATACACAAGACCAAGACTTGTCGCGAATTTATGAAAGAATGGGAAATTGCCGCAAAAACGCCATGGAAAAAGATATTGAAATCCAAAAAATTCATTTTGTTTTAGCCAAAGAAGGCTACAGTCAGGAAGAAATTAATTCATTATATCAAAATGAATTACAAAACAACGAAGAACTAAGAAATAATATTGTGCAGCAGGCTGATATTCTTGGTTGGGTTGGGAAATCAAGAATGAGTGATTCGCCGCCGCAAAAACGAAACAGGTCTTTAGTTGTTGATACAACTCTAAAAGAAGCGCAAGCAAACGAATTGCCTAAAGTTGATCCAAAAGAAGAGAAACCTGAAACCAAAATATTGCCTCCGAAAAAAATGTATATCCCGCATAAAGAAACAATTAAAGCATTGTTTCCGAATGAAACAGACGCGCAAAATAATAAAAATGATGTGAAAGGCGCTGAACCGTCAGCTAAAAACTCAACGGAAAAAACAAATCAAACAAATCAAACAAATCAAACAAACCAAAAGAAATCACAATTAATAACACCGCAAGATATAATGAATGGCGAAATTATTAATAAAAATCTAACAAAACAATCGCGTAATAATGCGCCAATTTCAAGTGATGAAAAATTAGTACAAGCGGTTGCAAACGGCAGCAAATTAAATATCAAAAAATACATGAATTATAATGTAGATGATGTATTAAAGGGGCTTAAAATGGCGCAACCAGAACGACGCAAAAAAATTATAAAAAGATTGCGGCAAATTTGCGGTGAGTTATTTATTCAGCATTTATTAGCTGCGGCATTAAAGGATTAATTTTTCTTTAATTTAATTGTAATTTTCTTTTTTGGCGGAGGTTTTTGTTCGGCTGGTTTCTTCAATGTATCTGGTTTAATTTCGGTTGGTTTAATTTCTGTTGGTTTAATTTCGTTTAAAGGTTTAATTTCTTCTAAAGGTTTAATTTCGTTTAAAGGTTTAATTTCGCTTGGATTTCTCACCTCACTAGTTTTTGGCGTATTTGACTCAGTTATTATAGCTTTTTCAAAAATAACATCCCTAAAATTAAGCCTAAAGCGTTCTGCTGGTTGCATTTTGCTTAAGTGTTCTTCCCATTTTTTTGAGTATTCAGCGTATTGTAATTCCATATTTTCCAATACCTCTTTATTGTGCTTAAGATTATATTGTTTTGACGCCAAAGCTAATTTTTTCCGAAATTCTATAGGATGTTGTTCTAAATTAATTCCGCCGCTTTTATCAAGTGTGGTGCAATCGCATTTTTTCTTGCATTCGCAAGTGCATCCGATAAATCCATTAGCCAGTTCAATAGGAAACTCTCTAATCCCCGAAACAGCCCTATAACTTTGCGGATGAAAATGCCCAATAGAAATACAACAAGGCTCACCGAGTTTATAGACCCCATTTGGCGTTAATGCCTTAAATTTTGGTGGTTTATGCGGAAAATCAGGGGGTGTTTCCATTTCAAACAAAAATTCGCCAGACTCAAACATATTATATGGGCCCGAAATGTTTCTAATCATAATATAGAATTTATTGATACTATCTGTATGTCTCGAAAAAATCACATATTGCTCGGGTTCTGATACGGCTTTTTTAAAGTGCCCGTTTAAGATCTCATACATGCGGTTAGCCATTTGATGCCGAAGAATTGCTAATAAAAAGCTTATTATTTAATATTATATCTATATATTCAATTTTTTGCACAGTTTTAGGCGTTTTTTGGCCACCGAGTTAGAGGGATTGAGAATCGCCCATAGTGTAGAAAAAATTGAATATGCACTTTTTATGATATTAAACAATAGACACGCCCAATTATATAAGATGTCTGAACCCCAAAAACAAGGTGAATTAGCCGAAATTGTTAACAATATTATTACCCAAAACAACAAAAAACTGCTAGATGAAACATCTAAATTATTAAGCAGTCATTTCGAAAGAATCGAAAAATCCAACGTTGAAACCAATTTACTTAACAATGAATCGCTTGCGCAGATTTTGCAAAAAATCAATGTGTTAGAAAGCGCAATTAGCGAAAAGAAAAAGAGCATCAAGACAACCACCCCTAAGCAACCAACTGCCGCAGAAAACGGAGGCGAAGAAGCTGCCGCTACTGCTGCTCCAGCATCTGGGAAACGACCAGCGAATAAAATGGCATATTTTAAAAATCGTATGCTAATGGATGTTGATTATTTCAATACTATCGCTAAACAAGTTGATAGCATTTTTAAAGGCAAATCGCAAGAAATCGAAAATAGCCCGGCTGTAACCGCAAAAAAACCGAGCGAACGAAAAAAAGCAATCTGCGGTGCATATTGGACTTTAATCAGCCCAGGAAAAGAATTAAAACCGATTTTAGATACTATTGAAAAAGAATACAAAGAATTGAAGAATGTTGTTGTCTCGGAGCAAAAACAAAATGTTACAGCGCAGCTTGACAAAGATAAACAATCTGATGACGAGTAAAAAAATATCAATTTTATAAGCGCCAAAAAGTTTACATTTCTTTTTTGTTATACGGAAAATATTTGCGCAATCGCTCTTGATCTTTAATTAATTTTTTGCGTAGCACATTTTCCGCGATGTAACAGCCAGCATGGTTTTCTTTTTGGAACACAAGAAATGGATCTTTTGTTATCAGCAAAGTTGCGATGTTATTTAGTTCGAAAATTTGTGAAACGGTTGCGATAATTTTTGCTTTAATAAAATCCTCGTTTGTGGTTCCAAGCGATAAAATTAGTTTTGATGCGTAAATATCAATTAGTTTAAATCTAAGTGTTGCATAAATCCCAGAATATCTAATTTTTGTTGCACTGTCCTCATAATAGGGCACAACATCATAATCCAGCGAATTATATAAATCCGCGATTGGCGTTCTTTTTGATTCTGATTCCACGACGTATATGGTGTATTTTTCTAAAAATTTATCATTGGGGACTTTTAGATCAAATTTAGACATAATTGCTTTATATATGGGTGGTTTAGCTGATTCACTGCCGCGTTGCAGTAAATTTGTGATTCTGTCGCAAATAGTTTCTAATTGTTCCGTATCTGTTAATAATTGCAATCTTGGGCTATCAATTCGCGGTAACTTAACATCAAATTTGGATAAATGTAAAATGCTATGATCGCCGATTACAACAAATTTATGCGGATTTTCTTTAATTATTTGGAAAATCGCGTTTTGATGGGATTTATCTGCATGTTTTGGTGCCGGAGGTTCAGATGAGCCAATTGCTTTGGCTTCAAATGTTGGTTTTATTTTTTCAATAACGATTTGCACAGTTTTATAAAGCTCGGCATAAGATCTGCGTTCCATCGCCGGATATGTATTATATAAAAATTTATAAAGCTCTATAAGTTGGATTTCATAACTCATGCAAAGAATTTTGTGTTCTTTCAAAGAACGTGGTTCTTTGGGAGCGTTATGCTCTTTCGCTGCCGCGTGTTCTTTCACTACATTACTCCCAACAGGCCCATTTTTGTTGTAATAAAATAATGTATCCGCGAGAATAGGGCCAATTAGATCTATCAGGTTAATGTCTCTATATTTTCCTATTTTATGGATTTCTGCTATAGGTCGCATATTAACATAAATTGTAACCAATTTATTTTTAATATTAGTATCCACGTAAATATATTTGAGCATTTCCATAAAACGCACTAATTTCGCGCTAAGTGTTTGATTTGTTAACATCTGCGCTGAGTAATCTTTTTGTTCAGAATTTTCATCATTTTTATCATTTTCATCATTTTTATCACTTGATTTATGCGATTTGCTGCCCCCGTATTGGGTTTGATGAAAATCATTTTCTTTTGGTAAACACGCGTAAATATTATATTTAGCGGTTTTACTGTAAGATTGGATTTTTACAGACTTTTCGATCAAAGTTAACCCAGCTTTTTTGGATGAACCACACGCAGCCTTATTAGATGCATCATTAACTGCCCAAATAACAATGTTGCACGGCATAAGAAAATTTTTAGATCTGCAAAGCAATTTAATAGCTTGTGAAGCATATCCGTTCCCTTGGTGTTCTTTGCCAATAAATACGCGGATTTGTAAAAATGTGGATCCCGCCGCCGAAAGCACGACATCGTTTGTTTTTTCAAAATTTTGCAATAAATTCTGAGAAATAGGGTGTAGCCCGATATAACCTAAAGTTTTCCCTTTAGATTCAATAAGCCAATGAAAATAGGTTTGTTTTATTTTATTATTTGCGGCAGAATCTTCCGCGGAATTTTTCATTAAAATTTTAATACGCGACAAATCCCATGGGTACCCTGAGCCCAGATGTGAATATATATTTTTATCGGAGCCATATACCGCTAATTCTTTGGCTTGTTTTTCTGTTATTTGATGCAATGGAATTAAATTAAAATCTGTAATTTGATAGTCGGGTCCCGTTTTAGGTTCTGTCGTATTGCCTGCATTGTAACCATTCTGGAACCCCGTTGAATGTTCATCATTAGCATTCCAAAACCCCGCTGAAGGTCCATCACTGGCGTTCTGGAACCCCGTTGAGTGTTCATCATTAGCATTCCAGAACCCACCATTCTTTTCATCAACCCCAATTAATCTATAAACTTCAGCGCCTTTGTTATACATATTATTCGCAATGTTTTTGGCGTGTTCATAAACATGATCATCAGCAAACAATTTATAATAAAAATCCCCCACGCCTAACCCATTTTCTAGCATTTTTTCGAGTGTCATTTTAATCCCATTGCTTCCGCCCACAACTAATCCGTTTTTAACGCAGTATTCCTCCAAAATAAACAAAAATGGGGCATAATAAAATCTATCTTCCACCATTACAACATTTTCAGCAACTTGCAGCAAAGATGCAACTATTTCTTTTTTATACATTTTTGCTTTGTGATTTTGCGCTTAATTTATGTGTCTTTGTTTAAATTATATTTAATTCGTATTTTTGTTTTTCAATTTTATTTTTTTAATTAAAAAAAACAAAAATTGAAAAGCAAAAATGCCGTTCAATAATTTATAACTCACCAACAATATTTACAACTGTGTTAATAATCCAATGAATATTATTGCCGAGTTTGCTATGCCTAATTTGCATAGATACATATTCGGCTGAAAAATGTTGAAAAAGCGCCGATTTAACATCGAAAATTTCACAAGGAAATCGTTTCCAAATATAATTATAATATTTCGCCTGCGAATCATTTGTCACCGTTCGCAATTCACGAACAACCGTATTAGGCTCATTGTAATTCTCGCGTGTGCGTTGTTCTACTTCCCACGTAGCATCAGTTATATAAATTACTACGCTTTCATCAGCCTCAGCAATTTCTTTTATCTTTTTTACAAATGATTTGGGTACTAAAAACCCAGCGTATGAATAAGAATAATTATTTGGGTTTTGCGCATAACCTAGCTCAATGCCATAAGCATATATATTTTTTGCTGATAATTTAGATAAGTGGTCAATAAATTTTACATCTTCTTTATAACCGGAAATTGTTGGATTCTCTATTTCTTTCGTTGTATTATTGATTTTGGGCTGCAAAATACCATCTATAAATTTTTTGTAAGTTGTCGAGAACTCATCAAAGTTGGGAATTTGATATAATTTCTGCAAACTTGATTCTAGCCCAAAATTAACACGCCACCAGCCAATATGGTTTAACGCATTCTGGATATATTCTGGGTCGTTTTTCTTTGTAAATTGCATTTTTGGGGTTTTGAATCTTGTTGGTCTTTGTGTATGTGGTGGATATCGTGAGTTGTTTTTTACAGCCAATTAACGCCGCTTAGAAGCAAGCTCAAAGCACAATATATAATTTTAAACATAATCTTAATCAATTTTTTTGCGCAAAAAAATTGATTATGTTATATTCATATTTTAAATTTCAATTTAAACAGTATTATTCACATTTAAATTACATAGTTCTGCTTTCAAGCCTTTGTCTATCTATCATGCAAACCATCCCCGAAAATCAACCATCATATCAAACGACCCCTAAATTTCGCTTAGATGCTGATTTTGTTCGCAAATACAGCAAAATTCGTGCGCCTTTTGGATTCAATGGATTGGGCGCTCTAACTTATAGAAGAACCTATTCCCGCATTAAGGAAAACGGCTTTAACGAAACCTGGGATGAAACGGTCGAACGCGTAGTTAATGGCATCTATAATATGCAAAAAGAATGGGTAGAATCCCGCGGCTTAGGCTGGAACGATAAAAAGGCACAAAAATCAGCCCAAGAGATGTATGACGCAATCTTTATGATGCGTTTTACACCCCCTGGGCGTGGATTATGGGCAGCAGGCACTGGCATTATCGAAGAACGCAAAATCTATGCCGCGCTCAATAATTGTGCGTTTATTTCCACCGAAAATATCGAGAAAGAAAAAGATATGGCGTTTCGCTTTTTAATGGATATGAGCATGCTTGGTGTAGGCTGCGGATTTGATGTTCGCGGCGCTGGGAAGATTCTGATTAAGAAACCAAAAATCTTCAAAGAATATGCTTTGCCAGACGAAGATGTTGAAATTGTTTATAAGCCAAATCCCGCGAAATCTGCGGTGATGCAAAAATATATCGAATTTTTGCAGGCCCAAATCGTGGTTGTGAACGAACGCATCATGGGCGCGAAATCAGAATATGAAAAATCAGGGGCATTAAGTGATTTGGCCATGTATGCCAAAGAATTAGAATGGGTGCAATCTTTAGATGTGCGTGGCGTGCAAACATATGTTATTGAAGATTCACGTGAGGGCTGGGTAGAAGCCACGGGCCGCATCATTCGTACGTATTTACGCGGATCAGAAGAGCCGGTTTATCCGATTGTCTTTGATTATTCGCAAATTCGCAAAAAAGGATTGCCATTGCGCACATTTGGAGGCAAATCTTCTGGGCCTGAACCACTGCTCGATTTGCATATTATGTGCCGCGTTATTTTAGATGAAAATTCTGGCAGCGAAATCACGACTCGCACCATCGTTGATCTAATGAATTTGATTGGCAAATGTGTTATCGCTGGAAACGTCAGACGTACCGCAGAAATCGCGCTAGGTGAGTATGATGATGAGGAGTTTATTAATTTGAAAAATTATGCTAAGCACCCGGATCGTGCATCTTATGGGTGGTGTTCCAATAATTCCGTTTTCGGGCATGTTGGCATGGATTATAAAGATATTGCGCAACGAATCGTAGACAACGGAGAGCCTGGCATTATTTGGATGGATAACATCCGCGGGTTTTCCCGTATGAATGGTATTCGCGATGATAAGGATTTCCGCGCAGTTGGAACAAATCCATGCTCAGAACAAAGTTTAGAAAACGCGGAATACTGTACGTTGGTCGAAGTTTTCATCGGCCGATGCAAAAATAAAGAAGAATTTTTACGCACATTAAAATTTGCGTATTTATACGCCAAAACAATTACATTGGGGCAATCACATTGGCCAGAAACCAATCGCGCAATGATGCGTAATCGCCGCATTGGTTGTTCATTAACTGGAATTGCGCAATTTTTAGACGAACATGGAATTGAAAAATTACGTGAATGGTGTGTTGAAGGCTATAACACTATCCAACATTGGGATGAAATCTACAGTAATTGGTTTTGCATTCCGCGATCAATAAAAACTACATCGATTAAACCGTCTGGGTGTTTAACGGCCGATTCTCGGATTCGAATTGTGAGTATCGGAGAAAACCAAACTAAATTGCTAAATATGACCATTAAAGATATCTTTGTGCATTATGGGCACGATTTAGCTGATTTCGGCGAGGAACCTAAACAAAAATGGTTGGAGGTGCCTTTTAATAAACTTGACAAAAGTCACAAAACTGAAAATATGGAAGAAAGCGAAAAATCAGCGCAAAATAACCACACCGAACAAAACACTTTATACGTTTTTAACGCGCATAATGAATTAGAGCCAATTTCTCGGCTGTATTGCAATGGTGTTGCTGAGGTTTATGAAGTTCCCTTGGCAGACGGATCTGTTATTAGATGCACTGCTGAACATAAATGGTTAGTCCAGAGTGGCATTGATCAAATATGGAAGAAAACCGCGGATTTAGATGAGGGTGATATGATTGTGCAGTTTTAATGCGTTTTGCAATAAATCCGCAAAAAAATTGATTTTATTTTTTAATAATTGTAAACTCCTATCTGTGTTGTGTTTGTAAGCGAATTTTGCCACATTCTATTAATTTTCTATATAAAAATGGCTTTTATACAGCAAGACGAACAATATCTACAACTCGGCAACTACCGCCTAACGTCACATGAAGGGAAATGCGTATCTTGTTGTAGAGCTGTTCCGATATTTGCATCCGAAAAGTCATCATTGAAGTGGCAAAAATATAATTCCTTAGAAAAAATATGTGTAGATTGCGCTATTCACAACATGGAAAGGCTGAAGGTATTGCCTCGTTACCATTTATTTGAGAACATGGCGAAAGAAAACGCCAACATAGAAAATGAAAAAATCAATTACAATATCTATAGTTTAGAAAAATTTAATTTACATAACTCCAATGATTCTACATCTTCGAGTCATTCAACTGGGATATGTGATTTCAATGTAAAAGAAAATCATGAATTTGATAAAGTTGATGATGAAACGGATGATTCTTCAAGAATTATTAGAGTTAGCAATAGATATAAATTTCATGATGAATATGGCCCAGGAATTAATGATTGCGAAGAAAATGGGATATTTAAAAATATAAAAAAACATGTAAATTACCCAAACTGCCCGGATGATTTAAATGAATTATTTGATGTAAAATGTAATGGTTTCGAAAATTCGGGTGTGTCGACTAATTTAGAAAACCAAGCAATTCCTTTTACATTACCAGCCGGGTTATTTATTTCGAAACGCGCAAAAATAGAAGAAAAATTACAATCAAAACCAGATCCTGATTTCGTGTTTGAGAACTATGAGCATTGCTGTTACAATAAAGTTGCGGACGATTGTTGTACCAGCACTGAATTTTCAACAAATGAAACTAGTTGCCAAAAAAACAAAGAAATGGATATCATAGGCCTTTAAAATCATATCAAGTTTTGCGCCATCACAAATCAAACGCAAAAGAAAGCGTAAAAATAACTAAAAATATATCTTTGGGCAAGTAATCTTTATATAAAAACGATAATGGATTGCCGCGTTCTGCAATAACATTTTGCATTTTTTTTGCCCTATAATTTTTCAAATAATATGATTTGATTGTTTTTCTATGAGAATTTCCGCCAGCCGAAAAATATCCCATAATACATCCAATCGGATAATAAACTTGGCTAGATTCGCCGAGTTTAAAGCCTTTCCAATACGGCAGATACCATAAATTCAGAACAATAGAATTAAATGGATTAACCGCAACAATGTATTCGTTTTCCTCTAATTTATCCAAATAATAACTTAAAATGGATAATTTGTAGCCCATAGAATACTTTAGCATATTTCGGGTCGCAACCATGCACATGCTCTTTTTGCGTAAATTTGCTTCGTATTGCTTAGAAATCCCAGCATTTCTTGACACAAACAAATAATCGGTGTACGACGCCAATCGCGACAACATAGGCAATTTGCTGCAAATGATGTATGCGCCAGCGTTGCGCAACAATGGTTCTACTTGCTCTAATTCTTCGATGCTAGAGATATCCACGCATAAGCAATAATTCCTGTCTTTCAGATCGTGTTTTATGCGTTCTAGTAGCTCCGGAAAGACGCCATTAATGAAAGCGCCGCTGCTTGTGAATTGATTAATATGCGATTTTAGCATTTGGCAGCAAGATTTAATAAAATAAGAATGAAATCCAATCACATATTTTAACGGATAATCCCACTTATGCGAAATTCTAAGAACATTAAAAACGCATTCACGCGTGAATTCCCCTATAAAAACACATCTTGATCGCGGCGGTGAAATAAGGGGTGAAATAACGGAGCCTTGAATAATTTCGCCTTCTTCATTAATGACCATAGTTGGCGAAAATTTAGTTTGGTTTTGGTTTTGGTTTTTGGTTTCTTTTTCTTGCGATGAATTATTTTGAATAGATGATACAGTGGCATATGAGTCTTTGAAGCTGATATCGCATTTTTTTGATTCATTAAATGTGGAGCACAGATGGCTCATGTTCTCCATCGAAATAGACCGTTGCATAGCATTTAATTCATTGCCGCTTAATCCGTCGTTTGTAATAAAGGATGGGAATATTTCGTCTATGGGATTTTTATATTTGTAAATCCCGCGAGAGATAAGGAATGATTTACCTGAATGTTTGGCGGGGATCTTAAAAGAATTTTTGCTAGTTTTTATCCAACTTAAAAGATTGCTTTCACTTATCGATTTTCCTATGCAAGCGGCGTTATTTGTGTTTTTTAAATCTGTTGTGTTTTTTAAATTTTTACAATAATTGGCTTCATTTTCTATCATTATTTGTTCAGATAATTTATTATCAATAGCTTTCAATTTTATTCAATTAAAATTATATTAAAACCAATATTTTTATTATTTTATTTTTTGTTAAAAAAAATTGAATAGTACTTTCTTAGAGAATTAATACACTACTGAGCTTTTAAATCCCACATAATGGAACAAGCAAAAACCTCAAGCAATTTATTCGATTATGATAAAAAGTCTATTCCAATTATAGCAATTGAGACCAATAATATCGATATATTAAAAGAGGCAATAGAAAATGGAGGATCCAACGTTAATGAAAGTTATGATGATCATAAAGTCACATTATTAACACTAGCAAGTCGTCATGGCTATAACGAAATCATTGTTTACTTGCTTGATAATGGTGCATCCATTGATATGTTTGACCCCAATAATTTAACCGCTTTACATAGAGCATGTATTTCAGGAAGATGCATCACAGTTGATATTTTGCTGAAAAAAGGAGCAAATATTAATTTGCGGAACAAACAAGGAAACAGTGCTTTATTAATGGCATGCGCGAATCATCAATTTGATGTTGTTAAAATTTTACTGTCGCATGGTGCTGATGTTAATTTAAGGGATCTCAATAATTGTACACCATTATTAATCGCAGCTGTCGCTAATAATTATGGAATCGTAAAATTATTATTGCAAAATAATGCTGTTATTAACAATGAGAACGAGGCAGTCAATCCTATACCTATTATTGCAGAAAATTCAAAAACAAAAGGTTCTATTTTCATTCTTAATTTATTGCGAAAACATGAACTTACTCATGGTTTATTGAATTTTAACAAGACTAATGATTTAACTAAAGCATCTGATGATACAGTTGATGAATCCAAACAATAAGATATCGATTTTTATATTTTTTTGCCGCGAAAATAATTGAAATGAATTATTGTAAATATTATCTGATGGACGGAAATCACAATCTTACCCCTTATGATATTTATGAGAAAAAATATATGTCTCAAAATCTTAGCCAAAAATTCGGCAAAGATGACGCCGAATGTGATAGCAGCAATGATTTCGCGTTGCCCTCATATGAATCTTGCGAAAATCCATTTCCCGATATTCTAAATACCATTAATGTTGATAACAGTGATAATTCGCGGGCCCAAGCGAATAAAACCGCCGATTCTAACCCAAAAAAAGTTGGTGTTTCGCCGAGATTGCTAAAACATGCTAAATTGGAGACATTGCATCATGAAAATGAAGCTTTCGCCGCAACTAAAGATTATTACTACGATTCAAATTATGGGGATCAACTCATAAATTCCATGGAAAATGGAGATATGGAATTTATTAAATGGTTGCTTAATGGCTTTGCGGATCCTAATTATATGGATCCGCAAACGGGCCACAGTTTAATTAATTTGGCTATTATTTTCGGCGGCTGGAATAAACAACTTGAATTATCAAAGCAGCAAAGTTCAGCCAATGAAAACAACACCCAAACAAAAAAACATATAACTCAGCTTTATAAACCAACCAAAACAGCAGTAAGAAATAGTCTTGCTATTATCAATATTTTGCTAAGATATGGCGCAGATATCAACAAATTAGATAAAACTGGGAAAACGCCCTTATTTATTGCATGCGATCATGAATTAGTTACATTTGTTTCGTTTCTTGTGTTAAATGGCGCTAATGTCAATAAACCAATATCCAATGGCACATTGCCCATAACAATTGCAGCCGTAACTGGCAATGCTAGAATAGTATTGTTTTTGCTCGAATATGGATCTAAAATTTCAAAATATGCGGTGGAAATGTCGCATATTTATGGCAAGCATGTAATTTGGAATATTTTGCAAGATCGCCTTAATGGAAGGCGTGTATCTGCCGTAAATACAACATTACCGTCACATATAGCAGCGCCCCCGCCAGTATCAGTTTTGGCCAAGAAAGAGGAATTTGTGCTTTTAAAACCAACATTGAAAATCCCAACTAAACTTGATGCTAATTTGCCCGATAATTCATCTGTATTAAATTCTGCGAATTTACCCGTTACTGGAGGAAACAACGATAACACCCGTAAAAAACCATATAGCAATTTGCCTAGCATTGGGATCAAAGGTGATGTTAAATCCCAACAGGATACATATCCCGTAAATAGATTTAACCTCCCTTATGTTCCGTTTTCTCTGTCAACTGCTTCTACTCCCCTTAACCCAAACAACTCTAATTTATTGGCCGATGATGACACATTAAAAGTGGTAGATGGCCCTAAATTTCGATTTGATAACAAAGTTCCTCTTGTTCCGCGAAGAAAATACACAAAACGAAAAAATAAAAGATAGTTTTCTTCAATGCTGATTAATGGTTGATTATGCTTGAAGTATTTTTTACTTTGTTTTATTTTTTACTAATTTTAAGTATTCGGCTGTTTTTTCATTATGATCACACATAGGAGGGTAGTATTTATCCGCGTTTGAACTTATAATTTTTTTCACAGCCTCAATTAAAAACGGCGCTAATTTTGATTTTTGTGGTTGTTTTTTCTCAGATTTCATAGATTTCTCAGATTTCGCCGCTTCACAATATTCCGCCCAATTATGTATAACTTTCGCGGGCAAATCACGCAGCGCTGGTATCCATTTTTTAATGTATTCCGCTTCAGGATCATGATGCGCCCCTTGTGCCCATGGGTTAAATACGCGGAAGTATGGGGCGGCAAAAGGGCCTGTTCCGGCAACCCATTGCCAATTATAGTTGTTTTGCGCCGGATCATAATCAACTAGCTGTGTCGCGAAATATCGCTCACCCCAACGCCAATTTATGCGCAAATCCTTCACAAGAAAACTCGCAACGATCATCCTACCGCGATTGTGCATATAATGTGTTGCGTTTAGTTCTCGCATAGCCGCATCAACCACGGGGAATCCTGTTGTTCCTGATGTCCAGCGGGCGAAATCGCTGGCGCTTTTGCTCCACTGTATGGTTGCCATGTTTGAATAAGGCCCTGTTAATGCATGCGGGTCAGAAGCCATAAGAATATAATAGAATTCGCGCCAATAAAGCTGTTGCACAAGTGTTTTTGAAATTTTAGCAAAAACTTCATAAACTTCGCGAATTGAAACCGTTCCAAACTTATTGTGCGCCGAAAGCCTCGTTGTTTCTATACTTAGAGTGTCGCGAGTATTGGCGTACTTTTTTTGCGTTTTGGCGGCGACATGCAATAGTTTGAACGCGGCACGGCGTCCTCCGACAATCAGCGAGTTGGCATCGAATCCGGAAATGAGTTCTTTGGGCAAAAATGCGCCAAAATATTTGGTTATTTTATTCAAATTCGGTGTTTTTTCGAGATCAACCGTGTCGTGGATTTCCGCGGGTTTTATGATTTGCAAATCTTTTGATTTGGCGTATTGGGCAAATTCTCTGCCGAGCGAAATATAAGGTTTATTTTTGGATTTTGATTTGGCTAAACTTTCTACTGGATTTACATATGATGACTTTCCATAAGCTTTGAAAAAAGGCGTGAATTTTTTATAAGGCTGGTGTTGCAAATCAAGAGAAACTTTTAATAATAAATCATGAAATTGGCGACAGTCACAATTTTTAATTTTTGCTAATTTTTCTGTAATATAAACGTCTCTTTTTTTACTAAAAGGCGTATAATCGGCGTTAAAACATACGCATATTTTCGGGGAATCCGATGCCGAATTTTGACTTATAAACTTTACTAATTGTGAAATAACTTTCGCGGGATCACCCTTGTAAAAATGTAGCAGGCCTTTTTCTTCAATAAGTTGGTTATTTAAATCCAGCAGTGATTCTAGCATAAATTTAATAGAAGCAATACTTCGCCATTCGTTAGTTGCGTTAATTTGTTCAGGATCAAAAATGAAAATGGGAATTATGTGTTTGGCATGCGTTAGCGCAAAATTTATAGCCGGGTTGTCGTGAATACGTAGATCACGGCGAAAAACAACCACTGCATAATCATAATTCGGTTGTTTTGTTTCTTTTGTTTCTTTTGCACCTTTTGTTTCTTTTGTTTCTTTTGCGCTTTGCATGAAATTGCTCATTTTTTTCACAGCAATTCAAAAAATATAAAACCAGCCTATATATTTTTACACGTTTTTTTAAGTTGTGTAACATATTTATATTTTTAGTTCAGTTAAAAATGTCATCGTCAGCTGACAATTCTGTTTTAGGATGAAGTTCGATTATGTCAAATGGGTTTGTTTGTTGATCTTGGTTTGTAATTTGATTAGCTTGCTGAAACTGTTTATCC
>JACCDM010647023.1_pt1 | contig 32034 bp, 34 predicted proteins | sample 7445851 | NCBI WGS metagenome assembly JACCDM01 (sample SAMN15323438, study PRJNA562643) | freshwater metagenome | isolation source: river surface water | place: USA:Blue River Watershed | collected 2017-08-16
CAAACCAACACCGGCCTTCTCTGCCAGTTCTGGTTGTGTGAGCTTCACTGCTTTCCGTTTGGTTTTTACAAAGTTCGCAAGATCCATTTTATACCCTTTAGGATACAAATATAAGGAAATCAATCCAAAATACACCTTTTAGGGTATAATATTTAGATCCCTGTTTTAAAAACACCCAATCGGGTATAAATCTATAGCAAAACCCGCTCTCTTTCTGTTTCTCGCTCTCTTTCCCACTCTCTTTCTCGCTCCCACTCTCTTAATGTCGTTACACTACTTAACTGATACTTTTTATTACATAAACCCACTTCACCCACCTGGACATATTAAATTCGCCATAATTATCCAATATGCCAACAAACCTAACTGCCTCCATTTTTTCATTTCTGGAAGATTTGAAAGAGAACAATAACCGAGATTGGTTTCAACTCAACAAAACCAGATATCAGGAGCAATTCGATACCGTTGCGGAATTTGCCGATGAGTTGCTGATGCGCATGAAACAAAGTGACAAGATCGAAACACCGAGTGGAAAAAAGGCGTTGTTTAGGATCCACAAAGATGTTCGTTTTTCCAAAGACAAATCGCCATACAAAACCAACTTCGGAGGGTCCTTTACCCGCGCCACCCAATATTTACGCGGTGGATATTATTTCCACATTGAACCCGGCAATTGCTTTTTAGGAGGCGGATTTTGGGCCCCTTCGCCTGAAGATTTAAAACACATTCGAAATCAAATAGCCGCCGATCCAGAACCCCTGCGCGCGATATTGACCTCCAAAAAATTCATTTCCACTTTTGGAAAACTGGAAGGCGAGCAACTCAAGAACGCCCCCAAAGGATTTGACAAAGACCATCCCGCCATTGATCTCATCAACTACAAACAATTTCTACTCATCAAACGATTCACCGACGCCCAGGCCCAATCGGCCAACTATTTGAACGACGTCATCACCACCTTTCAAGCCATGCGCCCCTTTTTCGATTACATGAGTGAAATCCTCACCACCGATCTCAACGGCGAGCCTTTGTTTTAACGCGCGCTTGCCTTTCTTCCTGCTCCTTTTCCAATTCATTCTCATTCTCATTCCCATTCTCATTCTGTCTCGGACCTATTCCGGCTATCCGTTCCAAGTCCTCGGGCGCTGCGCACCCTGCGGGCTTTCCACTGCTATCCGGGGTATTGGGATGCACCCATTGATGCTCGAAACAAAATCTATATCTCAGGAAAAGTGTAAAATTTTACACTTTTAAAGACGTAAAAGTGTTGTTTGACTACACTTTTCAGGAGATATGAATAAAATGATTACTTTTACGACATGAAAAGAGCGGCCTACCAAAACCTATTCGAATGGAAAAAAAATCCTACCCGACATCCCTTGATCATCCAAGGTGCGCGGCAAGTTGGGAAGACTTTTCTCATGAAACAATTCGGACAAGAGGAGTTTGAGAATGTCGCTTATTTCAATTTCGAATCTCAACCACTGCTTTGCAATTTGTTTGCGAATGAGCTCACACCGCGTAAAATTTTACAAGGATTGGAGCTTTTGTCCAACCAGACCATTGATCCCAAAAACACGCTGATCATTTTTGATGAGATTCAGGCTTGTAAGAATGCCATCACCGCTCTCAAATATTTCGATGAGGATGACACCTCCTATTACATTGTTGCTGCGGGTTCATTGTTGGGAGTGGCGATACATCATGGAGTATCGTTTCCGGTGGGCAAGGTCAGTTTTTTGAATTTATACCCCTTCAGTTTTTTAGAGTTTCTTTCTGCGACAGGGCATCAAAAATGGGTATCGGTCATCCAAGAACAGCAGCACGAAATCATGGCCACCCTCGCGCCACAATTGGAAGCGTTATTAAAAGACTACATGGTCATTGGCGGTATGCCCGCAGTAGTGATGCAGTTTGTTGCTACGGGGCAGTATGCGCAGTGTCGCAGCACGCAATTGGAAATATTACAATCGTATGAGAACGACTTTTCCAAACATGCCTCCATACAAGAGTTGCCCCGCATAAGACAAGTATGGCAATCCATTGTATCACAATTGGCCAAAGAGAATTCCAAGTTCATCTACAGTGCACTGCGCAAAGGAGCGCGCGCTAAGGAGTTTGAGATGGCGATTGGATGGTTGCAGGATGCAGGATTGATACAAAAAGCAGTACGAGTAAAGAAACCAGGTTACCCGTTGGACGCCTATGCCGATTGGGAAGACTTTAAGATCTATTTGAACGATGTTGGATTGTCGTGTGCGATGTCCCAGCTCCCCACCGACATCGTATTAAAAGACCACCAATTGTTTACCGAGTTCAAGGGAATTCTGACAGAGCAATATGTATTGCAGCAATTGATCACCATGGGACACAAAGGCTACTATTGGCATCCCGAGAACGCCACTGCCGAGGTCGATTTCCTCATCATGCGCAACCGAGAGATAGTCCCCATTGAAGTCAAAGCCGCCCAGAACGTACGATCCAAGAGCCTTTCCATCTACCACCAACAATACCCGAACACTCCCGCCATTCGCCTTTCCCTCCAGGGGTATAAAGAACAAACTTGGATGACCAATATTCCGTTGTATGGTTTTGTTGGGGGGATTTGATTGGGGGAAAACAAACCTTGAAATAAGCATTGCCCTGTAACAGAAAATAATAATCTAAATTTACACATGCTCAATTACTTCGAAGAAATTGCCAAGATAAAAGTCAACAAAAGTGGCGCTGTCATTTCTTTGCATAAACCCCTGTTGTTATTGCTTACCATTGCGGATGTCATTCATGGCAAGCCCAATGTTTTTACTTTCAAAGAAATTGAAAAGCCATTGAAGATGCTACTGGGCAAATACGGACTAAAAAACACGAAAACACTTAAGCCTGAATACCCATTTGTTTACCTTAATTCCAGTCCCAACTTGTGGCAAAGTAATATTAAAAGACAAGACTTAAAAAATCCTGATTCTGCCTCTCGATCCGAAGTTGAAAATGCTTCGGCCCAATTTCCTCCTTCATTCCATTCGTTTTTACAAAACATTGAGCAAGCAAAAATATTAGTCATTCAACTGTTGAATGAGTATTGGCCAGAAGCCTACCATGATGATATCCTAAGAGATTTGGGAATAGAGGAAATCATGCATCAACACATGAATCAAGAAGCTATCAAGAAAAGACGAGGGAGATTATTTGTGGAGGAAGTATTGGATAGCTATGAAAGGAAATGTGCCATTTGCGGACAATCTATCAGGTTGGGGGACACACTCATCGGCATTGATGCCTGTCATGTCAAACCCATTCAGCATTTCGGAGATGATCATGTAACCAACGGAATCGCCCTGTGCAAGATTCATCACTGGGCACTCGATCGCGGGGCAATTAGTATTTCCGAAGAACGATCTTTACTCATCTCCCCGAAATTAAATGGTAGCCGTATTAACGAATACTTCCATGAGTTCTCGAATCTTAAGATTTTTGTACCACGCAACAACGCCTCGCATCTGAATGAATCCAATGTGAGCTATCATAGGAAGTATGTATTTGAGGGAGTGAGGTGATTAAATTTTATTAACCCCTATCTGTATCCACATTGTATAAAAAAATCCTTCAACAACTCATTCAGGTTGGGGTATAGCAAGGAATCTATGACTATATAATTAGCAATTTCCTTCAAACTTTTCAATTCAAGCATCTCTACAATTTCTACCCAATAATATTGTGAATTCGGTTCGTTATTCATATTTCGTATTACATCAAATATCTCTCCTTGAGTAGGAATTGACTTGTAAGATGATTTGTAGTCCAAGAACTTCGTATCATATTCATCTATCACACTTATCCGAATACTCTTTTTGTTGATTTTAGCTCGAATGCTAATGACATCGCCAGTAGATGAGGATAACGAAATTCTTGCTATCTCGTGAATACCTCTCTGCGCTTTAGGCAAATGCTCCCCTACATCAAAAAATGGTCTTCTGATTCCTTTGGTATTCGAACTTCCAATTAATCCTAACGGTCTGTAACTACGTATATCGTGAATATTCATATTATTCCTAATAATGCTAATCCCAAATGTTTCATTTATCATATACTTACCGGATTTTGCAGCAATAGAGAAATCAAATTTAGCAGTATTTATACTTCAATTTCCGCAATAACCTCTTCCAATAAATCCAGAACCTCCTGCTCTAATTTGTTCTTTGCCTTATCAACGTCTTCAATTTGAAAATGAAAATAACCCCATGTCCCTGAACCTTCATCTATCTCTTCCTCTCCTAAGCAGTAATCATTAATAACATGAGAGTCTTTTAATTCATACATCTTATCAGAAAACAAGTCTGAATTTTCTTCAAAAACATTCTCACTTTCCTCATAAGACAACTGCGGGAATTTTTTATTGATACACTTTATCGCCAGGGTCTCAAAAGAAAAATCTAATTCTTCAAAGTAATTAAATGGCAAGGAATCTTCAGCGAGAGTAAATTTCAGCATTTCGAATTTGTTTTATTAATCATATCTGTATTTTTTCTGTTAGCAATCTGAAATATTTTCGTTCAACACCTGCTGCACCATCAAAACCTAATGTAAAAATCAAATTGATATCACCTTTACTCTCAAAAGTCTAACAGTAATTGAGCACACTCTGTCTTTCACCCACTTCAAAATGAGACAAATATAAAATAGAGATCTAAAGACTGATGTAATGACTTACAATTAGAAGCATGTCCCTCGCTTCCCAGATAATATCTGCGATTTTATCTTCGAGCGGTTTTCCAGTTAAAAATTCTGCAATATGAATTGGTTATTAATTACAAACTAAAATAATAATTTTTCATCTTCTCCGCCATCAACCGACGACGCTGTTTCAGGAACTCTTCGTAGTGTTCCACCGTCATTGTAAATATGGAAGATGGAACGCAATTCGATTCCAAGTTGGTATGCAATTCTTCCAAAGATGCAATTCCGCCATATTTCAAATCACCGCCATTGCACTGCTCCAAAATCTCGGCAAAATAATTTTGGGGTGCCTTATTGCCAACCGAAATATTCACCTCCTGTTGCATATAAACGTAATTGGCGATTTGATTGTACTTCCCTCGATCCATGCCATTCTTCTTAAGAAAATCTTTGGGGAAGATGTGGTGGATATCGCCGCGGTATGTAATCAAATCATTGACCGTAATTTCTTTGGAAAGAAATCCTCTATCATTGGCCTTCACCTGACTGGCCAAGTACACCAAGAAATAGGGACTGCTGCTGACCGAAGAATCCAAACTTTGCACCAAGGAAGCATTCCAAAAGGCATCCGACAAATCCGCACTTTCCACTTCATCCAACAACTGCAAAAATGGTTTACTCGCGAATTGCTTGCTATCGAAATCAATCGATGATTCCGCTGAACCTGAATATCGTCCGGTCAGCAAAGAAAGTACAAACCAACGTCGAACATATTTCTCAATATTCGCAGGATTCTCACCCAAATCTCGCAGCTTCAAATACAGGATATAAGCCACATTCAAAGCGTTTTGCGCACGAATCAATTTGGGCGAGATAAACCCTGCCGACTTGATGATCATGATGAAACGCTTAAAATTGGTTTCATTGATAAATTGATGAATCCCCAATGACAATTTCTCAAAAGATTCCTTGGCAATATGTTCCTCGAAAGTCCTTGTTTCAAAATTTCTACCCGAGAGCAAACTCACCAAATCTGATAACTTACCCCGATTGAATTGAGAAGTGAAAGCTACGCGAAGCACATCGGTGTAGGAAGGATCATACAGATCTTCGTTCTCAGCACGAAGCCAGGCCATCTTTTGGAAATAATCCGACTTTGCAAATTCTTCGTCATTGTCCTTGATGAATTGATAGAATTCAGGAGTCACAGCCAAGTGACTGAAGTAATCTATGGCCTTGCGCAGTTCTTGTCCACCATAAGTGTCATTTGCTGCAATTTTACTCATGGCAAAGTCAGCTTGACTGAGCACAACACCTTTGGAATTGATTCGGATAAAAATCTCAGTAACCGTTTCGATATCCAAATCTCCAGCAAGGTCAATCAAACCAATTTGTTTCTTCGTTAAGTTGAAAAGGTTATTGATGGATTCAACAACTTTATCCTGATCGATACCTGGATTATTCTGCAGATAGGCATTGATAAATCCAAATGAGTTCACACTACCATTCAGCACTTCCGAAATATCAGGAATCCAAGTTTTGTCTTTAAGGATAACAGGCGTTTGAACATCAAACTTCTCCTCGATGGGATTGAAAGCAATTTTAATTCGGATACGTTTGTATTCCTTATTGACAACATAATCACCAAGGATGGCTGCGGTTAAAGCGGTAATGCGTTATTGCCCATCGATCAGTACTTTTTTACCTTCGGCGGTAGTCCCGTCTTTCAATCGCACATTGGGATTACGCCAAGTGATGACATATCCAACAGGATAACCTTGGTAGAGGCTATCCATCAAATCACGCACCTTAGCACCATCCCAAACAAAAGGACGTTGGATTTCTGGAATGGCTATCTCACCACTCTTCACCCAAACAAGAAGGGTTTCGATAAGGTGCTGGTTGACGGAGTATTTTTGGGTTTGCATTTTAGATTTTTGTTGTTTTGAAAGATAATTAGAATTATTTTACAATAAAATTAAAATGTCGATTTGATATACATTTTTTGAAATAACTTACATTTCATATGACGGAGAAAAAAAACAAGCGTCTTACTATACATCAGCTAAAGAAGAAAAAGCATAAATCAGAAACTCTACAGGAGATTTATTTGAATTGTGTTGAATTGGAGAACAAAATTCTCGTTATGCAAGCTGTAATCGATTTTAAACCGAATACTTTGAATTTGCAATTGCTAAGGAGTAAAATCGAAAGGGCGAACATTGACAATAGCGAAGAATTAAATTTTTACTTGAAAAATCCTAGACAGCTTTCAATTGACGGGAAAATCCTAGACACATATCAGGGCAAGTCCGAGAATATAAAATTGAACTTGGATCATCTGGAAGCTGAACTAAAAAATAATCAAAAAAATCTACAAAGTAAATTGAGTCTCGCACAGGAAATTCTGCGAAATATTCACCTAGAACTATTTCCGGTAACAGAAAAGAATGATAAAAAGAAAGAGAATCGTAAGACCTCAGTTGAATTAGAAGCAACGACCAATATAAAAGCTGTAGCACCGATAAGGATTTCTCCTAGGGAATCCTGGAGGTTATTGGTCACAAATACCAAGATACCGGATGGCGAGTATTCAATTGATTGGGGCAAATTGAAATTTGGTGATGGATTTATTAAAGTTAATATTCTAAGTCATGTATTGAATTTACATTCCATTTCATCCAAAGATTATTTGAACAATATAAAAGATAAATACATCTTTTCCGAAACTCCCAAGATCATAGTTTCCATTGAAAATGGTCAGGGTCGCGTAGTGAACGAACATGTTTTAAATTACCATATAACATATTTTGAAATAGAAAACTTGAATAATAGAGGGAATGTAGCCAAGTCCTTTGAGCTATTTAAAATTAGAGGGCAAAATGTCAGAATATTTGCATCTCAATTTCCGCATTATTTCAAGGATAAGTGTTTTCAATTTCTTTGTTTTAAGTGCCGCGATGATGACAAGATTTTCCCATTGCATGAGCGCGTTATACATTCAAATCAATCAGAAAAGATTTGTGAGTCATTCCTATTCCCATTTAAAGGAAGAATATCAAATTACGTAATTTGGGAAAGCGTTTATGAGTCAAGGGCCACATACATATTTGATTTCGAAATCACCGATTTTTTGGCACTGAAAAAATTGTTTATCTTCCTTACAGGTGAAACAATCAATAAAAGAGAAAACCTCAGGAGTTCACCTAGACTTCAAGAAAATCTTCATTATCTAAGGATGATTCCCCATGCAGATTTTAAGCAATGGAAGTGGGAGCTTGAACGCATTTGATTACGGTTGCTGAATTGACAGGAAGATATAAACTACAGTGTTGACATTGCAGTTATACCTCGTTATCTCTATCAACACCCTTTAATTCTTCACCGTGGCCACAGCTCGGACACATCATTGCAAATTCAAAAGCTTTGACATGACAATATATATAAATCAAAAACTAACCCCACTTCTCTTCCACATCATCAACAATACTCAACATCACATCAAACAATAATCCATCATCTTTTAATCGATTGTTTATCATTTGACCGATACTTGGATAAAATTCATATTTGTTCATGTAGTCCATCTTCTCCAGATAAATTTCTTTCAACTGCTCAACCAGCCAACTCAAAGGCCCCGCGTGCAGGGAATAGACCACAACATCTCCATCATGGAAATTCCGATTGGGATCATCGGTAATAATGAGATTAGCTCCGCCAAAGTGACGGAATTTCGTGGGGAATTTTCCTTGTTCGATAAGTGCCTTCAATTCTGTTATGCCCTTTTTCATAATGTGTCAATACATAATTTGGTTAAGTCTTTTAGCAGCGGTGTTGTTAATTCCAAGATTTCAATATCACTTTCAACCCGAAATGATTTAGCCCCGTGAAAAAGATTATTTCGAACTCGATTAAGAATCAAGACAAAGGTTTTTACAATTTCCTTTGGCTCACTACATCGAGCTTCTCCCGTCCAGTATTTGATAAATTGGTTGTGGTAGTTTACAATCTCCTGACTTCTAGCATCCATAATTGGCTCATCAGTTTCCGACCCAGTTCTTTCGCACAACTCCAATACGATTTCTTTGTTATTCTTTAGCATCGATAAAACTGCATCTCGCCGACACTCCATTGCCCAATATAAAATCTCATCTTTATCGGTTGCCTTTTGCCCAGAATCATTATCAAAATTTTCCCATCACAAGCACAATATTCTTTGGCCGCAACAGTCAAAGCAATCCATAGATAAATGTAGGATTCAAAAAGCGTTCTCTCTTCTTGACGGTGATCATATTCATCAAGCAATTGAACTCCTCTTTTGAACCAATCATTTGAAAGTGATATTCTGTCTGCCATTTTATCAATCCGTTTTCGCAACTAAAAGTTTAAAACATTTCAACTAAATCCAACTAATTACAATGTCTCCAAAAAATTCTTGTACTCCACGTATTCCTCATCATCAATTATTATACCCCGTGATTTCCAGATAGACGGTAACACTAGCCTTGCCACTAATTTATGATCATCAGAATTCACTTTACATCTCCCTTCAGAACACACCTGCCACTCGGAATAGTTATCATCCCAATAAGATCTAAACAAGGCCCAGTTGTATCCTTCTTCGTTTATTGCCATTATGAAATAATCCTCATTATAATCGTAGGTACCCCAATTCTCGATTTCTCTCTCAACTTGACCAAGATGAATGATCTCATCAGTTAGGGCATCTAAAAAACTCTCCCTGCACATCTCTCTATATTCTTCGCTGCCTAAATCTAATTCGTCCATTTCATCTTCATCAAATGGCATGGAAAAACTAGGTAATAAAATATCAAACGCATCCAAATTTATCTTTTCAATTTTCATAACCATTTTTTAAAATCGATCTTCAGTTATTGAACTAATATACAATATACTCCTCGACACCAACGATAAGATTAAAACCAATGTTGCTTAATATTAAAAATTAAACAAGTACGATACTAACCACTTATACGACATAAATCATCCAAGAGAATTTGCAACTCTTTTCTGCGCTGAAATCTTACATCCTCAGGAAACTTCAAAAGAGACTGTTCTAACATCTCTCTTTCAACTGCCCTCTTTGCAACATGTATCAACTCGTGTGTCAATTTCCCAAACTTAATAAATGACATAAACACGATACCAATAATTATTTCATCCGCAATAATCGAGCTTGCGTGAGAAGCTCCAAGTGAAAATTCGATATCAAATAATGCTTCCTGTTCATCAGCATACTCAAATTCCGCTTTCATTTCTTCCTCAAACTCCATGAACTCATGATGTGTAGCAAAATATTGCCCCGCGGTATGATTTCTATTGTAATGCTCAATTGAAGCAGCATCCAAGCAATTGTGGTCAAAATCTTCATAACCATAATCCTGCAAGAGATCTACAAGACCAGAATAAATAAACTCTAACGAAGTCAAATCTGAAATACACTCAATAGCACTTAATGCATTCTCAGAGTAAAAGGGTAATAAAGCTTCACTGGAATCCCAATAAATACCGGACTTCAAAATATCTTTTGCGGTGGAATGTGCTACTGTCTTATTCATTTGAAAGAATAAATTTGACTTCTCTAATTTGGCAACTATCAAAAGTTCTTAAAAAACACTCATCACCAGATAATGAAAATGTGCTATTTGCAACTTTGTATTGTCTTAATATTCCCCTTAACCCTTTTTCAAAAATAGCTCTTAGTCGTGATCGATCATGAAACAACACACCACGTTTCATACGTTTCAATTCATAAGCAGTAAATCCGTATTCATTAATTTCTAATTTATCAAATTGCACTATGAAAACAAATTGATCAATCAATAAAGTATTTGTAATGCTGCCATTAATCTCAAACTGAAAACTCAATATTTGATCCAATGGTGCATCCGATGGCATTGAGAAAAGTCTGTTGCAAAGAAGGTAAAAATCACTTTCAACTTCCTCATAAATCAAATTTCGGCTTTCCTTCCAGTTAATTTCAATTTCATCCTTTACTACTTGAATTGCGCATTCACCTGGCCAAAATTGAAAACGATCTGCATGAAAATCGTAGACGAATTCATGTAAATCTTTTTTTTCATTTCCCTGAACAGTGCAACTTAAAGATAATATCATATCTCTTCCATCGTCCGATTCTACTGAATACCCCGTCAAACCCGTCAATTCAATGAGCTCCTTAAATCGCTCAACTTTATCAAATATCAATTTCTTTTTTTTCATATCGCTAAACATCTTACAGATAAGGCCCAATTTTTATTATCATAACCTATACCGGCCTCTTCAAATTGATTGGATAAATGAAATGCCTGCGCCTCATACTCATCGTATTCCGAAGAAGACCACCAGCATCCCCATTCTCCTTTGTCATCACAAACACCTTCCTCATTGCACACTCCACCTGGAAGTGCTAAAAAGCCTGTAACATCATCTTCATTCATGTTCCAATGGAGGTCATGGCCTTTGAGAATACGCCCGGCTCTAATACTTCCTCCCAAAGATTCGATAAGCTCATTCCAATCTTGCACTGTTGGGATTTTGTAACCTTCAGGCGCGAGTCCTCTTGGATCCACTACAGCAAACCAATTGTACAATTTAGCATAACCTGAACCATAACTTTCGTCGTTATCGTAATAGCACCAAGCCGGGATTTTCTTTTCACGCGCTAAATCCCATTCTTCCGAAGAACATGCTTGCATGATAGCATCGCCATTTGAAAAAACCGCAACGTCCAAATTTTGAGTTTGCCAAATTTGATTTCCGATTTTTACTGCTTCCATAAACTAGTTTTACTAATGTTACTACCTCAAAGGAATTAATCCGCATATTCCGACCAGAAAACATCATTATCTGGGTTGTCAATATCAAGATATTCCAAGAGTTCATGTTTGTCTTCTGAAGGCCCCTCACAATAATCGCTACCCTCCAACAAATAGACGCCGCACAATTCATATACGCAGTTGCATCCTGAATGTGCCAAACCTTCATGATCATACTCAACAGAGGCAATACATTCTCCAATAGAGGTGAATGAATCTCTCAGACCATCTTCCAAAAAATCAAGTAGGTCATTTAGTCCTTCAGATTTTGAATCCGCAATTAACTCTCTCCAATTGGTTTCATCCTTGCCTGTAACTGATCTCAAATCAGTAACCCTGGACTTTAAAAACTCATCAATCAGCTCATTCAACCAAGAAGTGAATTTGGTTTCTTGTCTATGACCAAAACTATTTTTAGCGCATAACTGAATATAATAACTGGACTCCATATTTAAATTTGTTCTTAAAGATAACAAATTAAATTCTACTTCCAAACTATTATTTTATAATGGTTACAATACGCCATACGATTTCACTTCACTAAAAAGTAAAATCCATTATTCGGAAAACACAACTAATGAAAGCAATTGAACGTAACCATATCCGAACCCACAACATGTATTTTCGTTAATCGAAAAGTAAATAGTGGAACTGGCCACAGCCTCATGAATACAATTCTGCAAAGCCCAATTCTGGGCATATTCAAGAATTTCATTTTTAAGATTGATGTTATTAGACAGATCAATTTTGCTAACACCCTGATCATCTCGGTAATCCAACTGATATGATGCAATATTCATAACGACACCTTTTTCAATTTCCAATTCCAAATCCAAAAAGACATTCTCCCCTATAAATTCAGATCCCACTGCCCCGACAAACAGATCAAAACATGATTTTATCAATTTTGAAAAATCCCAATTCTCACCAGCAAAATAAAGATCATTCATATCGGTATAAAACTCTGCTCTAATGAGCATTTCACTATTCTTGAAAAAAGGAAAGAAATTTACAGACGGCTCTATTTCATTAGACTCTATAAAATACGCGATTTCCTCTTCTACCTTTTCCTTGTCCAATTCAATCATAGCCGGCTTGAAGTCATATTCAAAACCCTTGTGAACAGGTTGTACAGAAAAACATTCTAAATGCTGATCAAGAACCAATCTTTCGATCAGAGAATAAAATGATGGTTGAATCTTACATGTCATAACTTCTATTTTTCTCCATACTTCAAATAAAACTCAATTTAATCATACATGCCAACGAGCTTATTGAATTACATTGGAGTGAATTCGAAAAACTGATCGGCTTGAGTTTCCTTTAATCCAAGTGAGCGAAAAAAATCCAATGAACCTTTATTATACCTACTCACCTTGAATTTTACGTTGTCATATTTCTGAATCAGTAGACCAACCAATTGCTCTCCAATTCCAGTTCTTCGATATACATCATCAATTAGAATTTCACATCCCGTGTTATCCTCAGACACCACACCCACAACACCAACTCGTACTGAATTCTGAACCACCTCCAGGAATACCATTCCTCTGTCCCTTTGAATACTCCAATAAAACCATCTTAAATCCCTGGGATGTTTGAGCACAAAGGATTTGTATGCATCGAATGATATGGAAATTAAATCAAGCAAATAGAATCGGTAGTAATTTGAAATGAAGCATTTCCGTGAGTCTCAACAGAGATAGTGTTAAACTCAGCATAGACTTGCCTGAAGATATTGCTCAGTTGATTAGCTCGATTTTCTGAAGCATCCCATTTTTCTATGATGTTTAAAAGATACGCAGAGATATTTTTTGACTGAAGTTCAGTTAAAACAATTTCATCATTCTGGTAATAGATTTTTAGATCTTTTAAAATTGAGGCTTGAGATGAATAATTGAAATTCAGTTCAATTTCTTCTTCATTTATAGACTCAACATTTGAATTAATATTCTCCGATATCAAATTGACGATTGGATCTCCGATCAAATCGGAAAAATGATAAATATCTTCACGGCTCCAGTTCTCGTTTTTGAAAATAAACGTACCGTCCAACAGTAACGCATTATTTGAAATAGAGAACTTAAATATCATTTCCTCTGAATCGATTCCCAATTCTATCAAAGTGTGAATGAACTCATCATGAAACCATTCAGCCATTTCTTTCACAATTTTATTATCCGCATCTTTTGACTCAATTTCATATCCTTTCCATGCGGAGCTGAATGATATTGCGAATGATTCACGAGTTGATAAAAACGAGAGAATGTTGTTATAGAGTTCTTGTTTCATAGTCAACTAATCAAGAGTAAATAATAGGGGAACAATATAAAATTAATTGTAGCAATTATTGAGGAAATTTCACCACAATCATATTGCAATGAAGACAGTTGATTTTCAATAATATAAAATGACACGATTGAAATTAACGTTTTATTTCTCATTATCCTATATCTATGAGGCATGTGAAAACTTGATGACGCCGTTTTTTATAATTTATTTTACGCATTTATATTTATGAATTAGTCACAAATTATACCAATAACCACTTCTAATTCGGTAACTACACTACTAATTAATGATTTATTTCAACCCTGTGGTAATAAACATTTGATTTATCAAAACGACTACCATCCCAATAAGACTCCCCCTCTAAAAACTCTTGATGATACCTATTTATTGAGTAATAGAAATCATAGCTCTCATCGGTTTGAGCAAGTCTAATACCCTCCCATCGAAACTCAGTAAAGTCCATTAAAGGAGAGATTCCATTTTCTTTATATAGAACTTTATACCTCCCTTGTTTCGAAGGTGGCAGGTGGCTCCAAAAGCTAATTTTCGCACCTGACTTTATAGCTTTCTTAATTAAGTCATCCTGCTGGCTTGAAATTCTTCCCAATCTATTCAAGTGCTGATTATATTTTTCACGTCTCTTCAAATAACCTGGCTCTAAAAGTTCCCTTTCTCGATTTCGAGATTCCTTTAACTTATTATACATTAAGCCAACAATGACCAAAAGAACAACAATAATGAACATTCCTATATTTAATTAGCGTTAGTTAAAAAGTTAATAATATACCACACATTAGACCATTATCTTCCAAAATTAATCCTTCCGACAGAAATGGCCAATAGAAATTGTAGTGATCAAGTTCTAGATTAATTATTTGCATTAACTAATTTATTCATTGTAATAAACAAAAGATTGTGGAGCATTTTTTCCATATGTTTCATTAATACATCTAGCATTCTTAAACTTCTTGACATTCTTTATCTCTAAAGCAAACCCTAAATCTTTACCATTAAAATATTCATAAAAGTATTCTTCAGTAATTCCTGCCATATCTTTTGTCTCTTTCCAGAGTGAAACTAAATCCATCTGTTTAATTTGACCAATTTCAAATTCACCCACTACTTTGCTTACTGGAGCCGATGCATAAACTAAAACTGTTTTAACCCTTCTATTTTTAAAAATATTCCGCCTAAACTCGAAGCGTTTATTACCTGAAAATATTTTCTCTACAAATTCGGGCTTAATTGATAAAATAACTTTCATTTGCTCTCGCTGCTTTTAAAAATATTTCAAACTGTTCATTACTTATTTGTTCGAACCCTCTAGGGGCTGAATTAATAATTCCTAATTTTACTAGTTGGGCAAGATTCACTTTTGGCTTAGGGAATGAATCCACATATAAAAAGTTAACAATGAACGGTCTGTTGTATTGTTTATTATTCCACCATTCCTTCAATTCATCATCTTTAAAAACACTCCTTTTTCTACACAGTTTAATAAATTCAGCTTCATTGGGTATATTTAGTATTGTACTTTCAACTACGCCAATTGTTGAAATCACGCTCTCATGCCAACCTCCAGTTCTGTAAAACAATATTATATCTCCTTGTTTTAAATCCTTAAATATTGATCTGCTTATATAAACTTTCTTGAGTGCATTGCGGTGTGGTTCATTTTCAACGTAATCAAGTGGTGACTCATTATTGAGTATAGAATCTGGAAATAAATCAGTGTGATATTCTTGTTTTATCGGGCATAGAAATACTCTTGATTTTCGATCTAAGTATGGATAGGATAGTCTTGGACTTGCTTCAAGTTTTGGTAAAAAACTCCGTACATACACTTTTTCGTTACCATTCTGGGTTGACTTTATTCCCCAATATACAAAACCCCAATCTTCTAAAATGTTAATTAATCGTTGCTGTTCTTCACGTTTATCAAAAATGGTTACATATATTTCATCTACTTTATTGGCAAGTGCATTGTCAAAAATGATTTTCAGAAAACGTTCTCCTAGTTTGAATCCAGTTGATTGCACCTTGAAAGTGCCGATCTTTAATCTCTTTTTTGGCGTAAAAGCTGGTTGAATATCTTTGTATGGTTCACCGTTTGGCTCCTCGACTTTAATATATAGAAATGCTTTAATGCCATTATCTGTTTTAGTAATATAAGATATATTTTCTGCCTTTCGATTAAACCAATCTTTAAACTCTGCATAATCTTCAATGAAGGAATTAAAAAACTCATCATTTATATCAAGATTTCCAAAAAATTCCTTTTTAACAGATAAAACATTATACTCCTTTAATTCGGGATATTCAGATGTACATTTTTCTATGAATGAGTCGATAGTGTAAGTCTTCTGATTTAAGCCTAATTGCTTAGCTTTTTTATGAATACCCCTGTCTTCTGTAATCAAAAAATCTACCCGATTGTTAAAAAGCTCTTTTAAAAGAGATGTATCAATGTAATCATTTTCCGTTCTATCCAATTTTCTGATTTCGATAATCTCTGCACTTTCTTGCGATTCAGTTTGTAATTCAAAATAGTTAGATGCTTTAATAGTCATTATTCTGACTACTTCCTCATCCTTGTAATTTTGAATTTCTTTTAGGCTTAAAGGATGAACATGTTTTGTATAATGCAACTTGTCAAGCCATTTAAACAACAAGCCTATGTCCTGATTGTAGACCTTGCTTGCTTCACGGTGAATTATAATATTTGTATCAAGTAAAACTTTCATTTCTTATATAGTCCTTTAAAATATGTTCAGTATCCTTGTTAATGACTAGTAATTGTTTATTAAGGAATTTCGAAAGGAATTGAGCATATTCCAATTCAATATTTTGAAAATCCTCTAATAAATTGATATCATAGCTTACGTTGTCCCGCTTATCTAACCTATCTTTTATTTCTCCAACGTTACCAGTAACTAAGACCAAAGCAAATGGGTTAATTAATTCAAACGTAAGTTGGTTAATCCTCTCAGGTTTTCCTTCTTTATCGAGTAGACAATAATGACCATCCAAGATATACTTTTTGTTGGGGATTATAATTTTCTTCAAATTTTCAATTAAGCGATCCTGGGTAAATGTAAAGTCCTTTACTAATTTGTTTTGCGGGGTGCTTATTTCTTCCCATTTTAACACATCACTTGCAGTAAGATGATTTAATTCATTCTTACTGCAAACGTTTCTGCAAATTGTTCCTTTTCCAACTCCGTGAATCCCACCTACAAAAATTAAATTCTCCATCTGATTAGATTAATATATTATTAACCACATCATCAATATCCCTCGCAACTATCATCTTTAAATCTTGACCTGATTTGCGAGATAGCTCTTCAAAGTGTTTAATTCCACAGTCAATTTTGCCTTTTTCAGAAGGACGTAAAAACTCAACTCCCAATGTGCCCTTACTTTCAACAACAAAGTATAATTTCTCCTCATTATCCTTTTCAAACAGTATTGCCCAGTCAGGATTGTATGATCCAAGCGGTGTTTCTATTTTAAACCACCCTGGCAACTTAGCATACACCTTGATGTTCTCGTTTCTCTCAAACTCTTTGGCGAGATTTGATTCGATTGCACTGTCGTGAACTACATATTCAAACGGTGACTTGGTACTCTCTACCATATTACTCTTGAGATAACCTACCAGCTCTTCGTTTTCGAACAACTCTTGGCTGTAATACTCATGTTCACCTATCTTGCTGTAAACGATACCGTCAACGATGTGTAAGCGCATCTGTTCATTGATAATCTCAATACATCCTTCAATGAATCGCTGTGGATTGATTTTAAAATATCTTAGGTTCAGACAACCCTGTAAGATTCGAACGATTGACTTTCGGGTGAGGTTGGTTTCATTTTGTAGGTAAGTTACAATATCAGGTAGTACCAACGCATCCTGGTCTACTTGACCATAAGCTGTTTGCTCTTCTCCAACTCGATCTACACCACCCTTTGAAATATCCAGTTTGCTTTTGGTGTAAACCAACTTTCCTTTGCTGATAACCAATCGTTCGTTGATGTTTTTTATGCAAGCATCAATGAGTTTGTCGGCATCAAAATCTACTGAGTAAGTTGTTTTATACTTTACACGATTCCATAAGTTTTCAAAGTCAGGACTAAGCAATACCTCTTTGCGTACTTTGACTGTCTGTTTGTCCTCGTTCTTTTTAATTTCCAGTTTGCCAGCAACCTGTTTTAAAGTCTCTATAACCTGCGATTTAATGTGGATAGGCATTTCTTCAGGTAAATCCACTTCACCCGTTCTCAGGTCGTTTTTAAGCAGATCCTGAACCTTTCCACGTGCATCGATATAACCCTTTAGCGCAAAGTAGCCAAACAATTGCTCTGACTGTTCTTGACCGTAAAATACTGGGTCATTGCCATCCATTTCAACCGTGATGCTACTAAAGCTATGAGGTTGCAATAAACCAAACACAATGCCAGTTTCTTCCTGCATTTCTTTTTGGAAGTTCTTTACAAACTCTTCATACGATTCGTTTGCCATTACGGTTAACGTGTTGGTGTCAAATCCATGAACACGATCACCATCCTGGTTAACACAGAGACGTAAACCCCGTCCAATTTCTTGCCTACGGGAAATATCTGTTCCACCCGAATCTTTTAAAGTACAAATCTGAAATACGTTCGGGTTATCCCAACCTTCACGAAGTGCCGTATGAGAGAAGATGAAACGCAACTTGGAATCAAAGCTCAGTAACTTCTCCTTGTCCTTCATGATGAGGTTATAAGTGTCCTCGTCATTTTTGGTTTTACCAGTTGTATCCTTGTAATATTCATATTTATCCTTGGTGTTGCTAGCCTTTGGCTTCTTATCTACGGCAAAGTAACCGTTGTGTATCTGGTTTACTTCTTCATTGATGTCCCGAACGCCTTCGAACAAGTTCCTATAACGTGGTCGTGAAATGATTTTCTTGTATTCTTCCTCAAATAAACGAGCATAGACCCCGTTGCTCGGATTGCCATCCGTATCGTAATCACGGTAGTTACTTACCTTGTCAATGAAGAATAAGCTCAGTACCTTAATACCTTTCGGATTCAGTATCAATTCCTTGTTTAAGTGCTCCTCAATGGTCTTGGCAATTTGAGCACGTTTAATGGCTAAATCATCTGTGCCACCGATGCTCATGTTCAAGCGGATTTGCACATCATTGGTGAAGTCTATACACTCATTGTCTGTGTCGGTATAAATGTCCCTAACCATGAAGCCATCGTATTGCTCCAGTTTGGTTAGTTGAAGCAAGTCATCACCAGGCTTAACGTCTTTCTTCTCTCTCTTCGATTTACCATCTCTACCTTTTACATCCAACTCCAATTTGGCTTTAAACCCATTTTTATTGGACACCTGCAAGAGCTTAATGTAAGCTCCAGCTATGGCAGCTCCATCAACTTTTATTGAGGCTACTTCAATTTGCTTAACCAATTGTTTGTTGTATGCATCAACTGCATCCAATTTGTAAAGCAGGTTCACTTTCTCTTTGTGTGTTGCAGAGTAGCGAACAATAGCCAATGGTTTAAGATTGTTCACAGACTTCTTACCCAATGGAGTATTTAACACACGTTGGGGTTCATCTACAATAACAAACGGTCTGGTATCTTGAATTAACGATATGGGTTTGTAACCCAGCTTATCATTGTAATTCAGCAAAATTCTGTTGGTATTGCTTGAATCATCATCCACATCTTTGGCAAATGCTTGAATGTTGATGACCATAATCTGGAGTTGATCACTAGTGGCGAAATCCCTAATCTCATTTAGACGGGAACTATCGTAAACAAAGTACTTATAGTTTACATTGGCATAGTGCTCCTTCAAATGGGTTTCAGTAATCTGTAAACTCTTGTAAACACCTTCTTTAATTGGAATAGTAGGTACTACAATAATGAATTTACTGAATCCATATTGACGGTGCATTTCCATGATGGTTTTGAGGTACACATAAGTTTTACCTGTACCCGTTTCCATCTCCACGCTCAAGTCTAAAGCATTACGGTCTATCTCTCCTTGAACGGATGGTTTTAAGCCGTTGCACAGTTGAATTTTCTGGATATTCTCCAGTATCTGTCCTTCTGTTAATTGCAGTTTATTGGCATAACCCAACAGATTAGTACTCTCTTGATTGGCAAACAAGCCGTTTTTAGCCAGAAAATCTGGCGAATACACCGTGAAGTTAGAGTTGCAGGTTTCTTGTCCCTTGAAGACGTCTACAATAGATTCTATTGCATCTTGTTGGTAGGATAAACTGCTGTCAAATTTTATTTTCATGAGCTTTACAGTTTATCGGTTAAATGGTGTTTACTTCTATTATTCCATGACGTTTAAGGATTTGCATGCTGTTGGTTTTCTCCACATCTGTAAAGCCAGTATCCTTAAAAATTACTTTGGATGTAGCTGGTTGTTGCTCTTCCTTCCATTTTCCAATTCCCTCAGCTACTGCTGTGGTAATCTTATCACCAAGACAGATAAACAAAGCTCCCATACCAATATTGAATACTTGCTTACCTGCAATTTCTTTTTGCTCAATTGGCATGGTTAGATCCAAACCATATTTCAGGAGTATCTCATAAAGCACGTCCTCTTCAGTGCGATTTTCTTTGATATTGCTTCCTGCATTGAATAAGTTGTCTTCCAATGCATCAGGATTGCCGTCCCAAGCTCTAATATTTGAGCTATCTAGTTTAAACGCCCTGAAGCCTACGTCTAATGTTTTACCCTCTTTGCTAAATAGGTCATCTTTCTGTTCTGAAATTATCTTTTCACCTGCTCTTCGAATACGTTCTTTGGTGATTTCAGAAATAGTTTTATAACCAGCTTTGAATGCTTCACTCTTCTCATCAGTTTGTTCTGGTAGTTGAACACAAATGAATTTTCGTTCACCCGCATTATCTGAATTTAACTCAAGAACTGCATGAGCAGTGCTTCCTGAACCCGCAAAGAAATCCAAAATTATTTCGTTTTTTTGAGAGCCTATTGTTATTAGTGTTTTTAATAATTTTGTTGACTTTGGAAAATCAAATATACGTTTGCTGAAAAGTTTTTCTAAAGAAATCGAAGCCTCTTGATTACTGCCAAAGCTAGTATCCCAAAAATCATTTGGAATCTGACCTGTTGAAAGATGTAAATATATTTTACTGTAAGGCTGTTCATCCCCCCCAGACGTCCAATAGATTTCGCCATTTAGGTCAAGTTGTTTGAAATCATCCTCATTAATCATCCAAGGACCATTCAAGATATTTCCTGACTTAGTTATTACGTTGTAAAAATGTCTCCCTCTAGTTTTGTGGAGCAAAATGCCTCTTCTAAATTTACCTTTTTCATCAGAATAACTATATTCTTTTATTGCTTTATCTGTTAGTGGAATTTTGTTTATAACTAATTTATTCTTGTTTTTAGCAAAGCATAAAATATATTCCTTTACCCGTGCGAATTGACCAATATTGGCTTGGTTATCTGATTTTCTCCAAGCGATTTCCGCCAGAAGATTTTCCTCTCCGAAAATCTCATCGCATATTTTTCTGAGGTTAGTTATTTCGTTATCGTCAATTGACATACAAATAACTCCATCGTCTCTCAAAAGATTTCGAGCTAATTTCAATCTCGGATACATCATATTCAACCAATTACTGTGATAACGCCCATCACTTTCGCTATTAGTGTTGATACGCTTACCTTCCTCATCAACTTGCCCTGTAATAGCTAAATAATTACCAAGGTTATCGTTGTAGTTATCCTTGTAAACAAAATCATTTCCCGTATTGTAGGGCGGATCTATGTAAATCATCTTTATTTTATTGGCATAACTCTTCTGAAGCAATTTTAGAACCTCAAGGTTATCACCTTCAATAAATAAATTTTGTGTAGTATCCCAATCCTTGCTACTTTCTCTATCTGGACGCAACGTTGCAGTGCTTGGCTTGTTTGCTTCACGCCTTGCCATGCTCTTACCAGCCCAAGTAAAACGGTAATATTCATCCTCAGTTTCTACTTCCACGCCCAACAAGGCTTGCAGTTCCTTGATGTCAATCTTACCCTCTTTAACTATGGTTGGGAACAGTGTTTTAAGCGTTTCCATATTCTGAGCAACAAAATCAGTGCTTTGGCTCATTGGGTGTCCTTTATCTATCTTTTCCATCATGCGTTCGTTATGCTGTTTTTGAGTATTTCTATTTGTTTTCTCTTTTGCTGCACTTGTGTGTTTAGCTCAATCTTTATGTTAAGTTGAGTCTCTTTTTGTGCAGCATTGGTTAAGGTGGTTATTTCTTTTTCTAATGTTGTGATGCGTTCTAATCGTTCAACATCTTCTTTGGTTCTATGGGTTGGTCTGGTTTCAAACGTTCCAATTATTGGAGCCGTTGTTAAACCAACAAAACATTGCACATATCCATCGTAAAGAACCTTCAAGTTATTTGAAGGCACTCTACAAAAACTAAGCGCTTCAATAAATGCCTCATGCACTTTGTTGGTTGAATTTGTAGTTATGTTGTCGGTTGTAAACTTTTTGTCGACGGTGCGTTTGTTATTGTAGTTTTGGTTAATGCGTTTGTAGGTAACATTCCAAATACTGTTCACTCCATCATTCACAATTAAGAGGATGTGATAGGGAATATACTTTTGGATTAGGTCAATGATTTTCGCTGCATTTTTGGTCAATGATTCAGTACTTGTTGTTACAGCAATAACCTGTATTTCCTCAAATGTACTTTCGTAATCCTGATATGCAGGAACATTTGCATTTGCCTGACTGATGGATGCTATCCAATCAATAGCGGAAATGGCATTGTAATCATCAAGCAAACTCTTTTCTGCTGAAGTCATATCAAAATTGCGCTTAAAGAACGCTTTGGTGATCTTCTTGTTCACCAAACACCTTTCGGGCAATTGCAATATGTGGATGATTTGGTTAAGCATTATTTGATGATCAAGTAACTTACTAATTCAAACGCATCAGAATGCTGTGCTTTACTCATTTTAGTTCCACCTGCAAATGCAAGAGTATCCAACCCTAATTCATCGTCCACGCCTTTGATATGGGTTAAAGCAGTTTGAAGCAAAGAAGTATATGTACCCATTTGCTTACCAGCTTTGGTCTCTTTGTTAAATGAACTTATGAGTGAGGTAAGCACTTCGTGCTGACCCAGGCATAGTTTCTTGTACAGATCCAGGGTTTTCTTTGGGTTACTTGCTGGAACAAAAACGTCACCGTTGGCATTAATGTAACACAAGCTGTGCGGATGGGTAGCACTGTAGGTGTTTGTATCCATCAATGCTCCATTCAAGTCATTGAAACAGAATATTACACCAGGAGTGGCTTCATCTGTATTGGTGGAAGTAATGGCGTAAATGCCTTTAGGGGCTAGTTCAAAATGTTCACGCTCCTCGTGGCTCAATCGCTCCGCATCAATTTTAAAGTCATTAAAGGTTAAGTCAGTAATGCTGATACCACCTTCAATATCCTCCAAATCCAACACTTTGCTTTGCATTTGTTTAAGCTGGCGTTTGCGGTAATCTAAATCCCCATAACTCACACTTGGTTCTTCAATAATGTTATCATCTCCCGTAGCTGATACATCCAGGATTTGCATACGACCTTTTACACGACCAATCAAATCAATGTAGGTGTCCAACTCAAGGTTCGGGAAGAAGTTTACCAGTTGGATCTTATCATTAATGGAACCAATACGGTCTATACGTCCGAATCGTTGAACAATGCGAACAGGGTTCCAGTGAATATCGTAATTAATCAAATAATCGGCATCCTGAAGATTTTGACCTTCTGATATACAATCGGTACAAATTAATAAATCAATTTCACCCTTGCCATCGGGATAAATCAAATCTCGTTTTTTCGACAGGGGGGAGAAGTTAATCAGGATATGTCCTAAATCGGGTTTACAGTCGCTCAAATTCGTCTTATTGGCATCACCACCAGTTACCATAGCTGATTTGATTCCAAGCTCCCCAAGAGCCCATGAGCTCAAGTTTTCGTATAGGTACTTAACCGTGTCAGCAAATGCTGAAAAGACGATAACCTTCTTGTTTCCATCGTTAAGATTGTTTTCAACTTTGCTTTGAATCAAATTCTTCAGCTCTTGCAGTTTTGCATCCCTGGTTTCATCAATAACCTTGGTTTGAGCCAAAAGGTTTTCCAACCTGCGTTTGTCATCCATTAAGTCTTCCTTACAACGGATCAAGTCCATGTCCTGGAGCAAAACTTTTACTTTACCACCAGTTAGTAAATCATCAAGCAAAGTATCATCGGTATCAATATCTGTAATCTCAAGCTCTTCATTAAAATATTCAGCTCTGCTAGCTACTTCTATTTTGTTGAGTAATCCATCTATTTGACGAAGTAAGCCCTTTAATGTTAACCTGAATGAGTGAACTGAACTTTCAAGTCGCTTTAACAGGTTTACTCGCATCAAGTGGATCAAACTGCTTTCACGTTCAATCTGTTTGAATATGCTACCCTTTGAAGTGGTGATGTCATATTTTGCTTCGTAGGAACTTCGCTTGTCGTCACGCACATAAGACAGGGGTGAGTAAAATCCAAGGTTCAATGCATTGAGCTCATCGTTCACCTTGTCCATCGCCTTCAATGAACCATTCTTGTCGAAGTCGGTATATTTGTTTATCGGTGCTAATCGGTCAGGGAACTTGCCAATATCGTTTACATCGTAATACTTCTCGATGTGCTTACGAGATCGGGCAATAGTGAGTAAATCTAACAGCTTAAAGTAAGAACCATCCAAGCCGTTGATTAAACTTTCCCTGCTGGCAGTTGAGCCATTATTTGATTTTAACCAAGCATTAAACTTGGCTTGAGCCTTCCTCAATGTTTGCTCTATGCTTGCTATGCCATGAGCTGCAAGCGCATCATCTTGTTGTTCGGTAATAAATGCAATCTGATTTTTAATGTCATTCATCCTAGTATTTACAGGAGTTGCAGAAAGCATAAGCACTTTGGTTTTAACTCCAGATTTGATGATGTCATTCATTAAACGTTGGTAACGAGTAATGGTATTTCTCTTTGGATCGTTGTTCCTGAAATTGTGTGATTCATCAATAACAACTAGATCATAGTTGCCCCAGTTGATGGATTCAAGGTTGATGTTTCCTGAATAACCGCCAGTCCTGGAAAGATCGGTGTGGTTTAAAACATCAAAGTTTAATCGGTCTTTGCTCAGTATGTTTTGTACATCGTTTAGAGAATAAACTAGCCAGTTATCACGCAACTTTTTTGGTGCCAGTACCACAACCCTGTCGTTACGCATTTGGTAATACTTAATGACCGCTAGAGCTTCAAATGTTTTACCAAGTCCGACAGAATCTGCTATGATACACCCACCGTAAGTCTCAATTTTATCAATTGCTCCGAGTACCGCATCTTTCTGAAAGTTGAATAGGTACTTCCATATTTCAGTTTGTTTAAACCCAATTTTGTTAATGCGCTGTTCGTTCTCCTCGTTGATTGTTGTGTTCTTGAAGAGATGATAAAGTGTGTATTTGTATAAAAACTCAGGGCTATTGTCTTCAAATGCTTCCTTAACTTTTTTAAGCAGATCACTTTTTAAATCCTTTGGGCTATTAGACCAGAACTGCTCAAACAGCTGAAGAAATTGTCCTCCCTGATCTTCAAACTGGGAAAGAACGATTGGAGTTGGGCTCGGCACTGAACCCAGGGTTACTGTATTGAGATCTTGTGGAACTATCGAAAAACAATGCGTTTTGTCGGGATTCTTGATCAGGATGAATTTTTGTCCTCCCACATTCCCTGATCTAATTTGGAATTTAGATTCTATAAGTTCAAAAGTGCCTTGAGCTTTATTTGAGGCGTTAAGGTCGAAATAAAGCGAAAACTCCTTTATATCATAGGCGAAACGTGAATCTAACGACGGCGCATTATCTAGTATCAATTTCACTCCCTTTGAAAGACTCAATTCGCTCGACAATTCAAACAAAGCTGGAATAGTAACATAGCCAGTTGCAATGAAAATCTCGGAATCCTGATTAATCAGGTTCTGTACCTCGCTTGCGAGCTTTATATCTTGGTTATTGATTAGTTTCATTAGACGAAATTAAAAAACACAGAAGTGGTGATTTGAAATTAACTTCTCAGCAAATTTTCTGCTCCAATTGACAGCGCAGAAATCAAATCTTAAATTCTGACACTGTTTCCTATGGTATTCATAGCAAAATTTAACCATCAGGGCTTCGAGTTGGAACATCTACTTGTTTATTGGCTTAAAGGTAAAAATATTTAAAGAAAGAATATAGAAAAATCTCGAAATTTGTCTTTCGAACCAATATTTAAGGTTTGAAACACTCATTATTCTATCTTCAACAATATAATTTCAGGTGCCCGCCTCCTACTCAAATACCCTCGATACAACAAACCTACCTTTCCATCCCTTGCGATGATCATCTGTATGACCTCTTTGTCCGTTTCCCGATTGGAATGAAAACCAAATTGGGTAACGTAGGTTTTACTTTTTTCTCTATCACCTATCTCAATTGCAAAACACTTTCACTTTGAAGTTCTGCCCGTTTGGTCAATATCGTCTATATGACTAGTCCATTTCTAGTCATATTCCTGCTTTGTCGTCAGGCTTTTTTTAGAATGGATAGCAACTTATTTATATCCGCTGTGATGTTGCGCTCATACACCCAATTCAGATAGATAAGTACAGGTTTTCTGCAATTAATTAATGCCAATAAAACAAATATCTGAACAATTAATAAATATATTATTACCCAAACTCCCGCTCCATAAACAACCTCAGCTCATGCAGTGGCTTCACTGGATATGATTTAAATTCACATTCTTCAAGGTAAACCGTGCATAAATACTTCAACTCAAGCCAGCGCAGTTTAAGCTTGTGCTTTTCAAAACGAATCTCTGAGGCCTTTTCATAATACTGACTCTGTGTGGCTGCAATAAAAGCTTCTTCTAAGCGCTTCAATTCCGTTCGAATGAACGCGAGTTCTTGAGATACAAGTTGTAAGTCCATATTATATCAATTCAACAGTTAAAATCATTATCATCATCATAATCTTCATCCCTGAATTCCGCGAGCTTTTAATCTGTGAAACCTAAAGTTAAGAGCCAACGCTTATCGCTGGTTCGAGTGTATAGCTGACCAATTCCATCACCCAACTTTCCTCCTTCATTACGGCGAAAGCGTTGCATTTGTCTTCGCGCCTATACCAATGGACTCGGCTAGCCATGCTACAGCATTCCTCTTTTATTAGGACTTGACTCATGGCTCCAAGGGGATGTTTTGTAATCATACAAGTATTGTTTTTCTTTGGTCTCACTGGAGTGCGTTTTCTTAACATACTTCAATACATGACACAAATTGCACTGCTCAATAATCAAAATCCCCGCCCTCTGGAGCCAAGTTAACTACCTCAAATTCTAAAACCCAATCATCAAGTGATTGATAACTCCTCCCTTACCAACCTGGAAAAGTTTTCCATCAACAAATTGCTGATGTCGTGTTATTGAATTCACTAATCCAACAAGTCTTTCATTCAATATATCGTTTCTCGAAAGCTTTTCAAACTCACTTAGATTATCTAATTCCTTTTGAATACTACTAAAACACTTGTCATCAAAATATTTCTCGAAATCAGGATTATCAAAAAAACTAAATAGTTCAAATCTCACACCTTTCTTTCGATAATCATCTATACTCATTACATATTCATCTTGACTGAATCTTTTATCTTGCAACTTTTCAAATTGCAATTCTAAATGATACAAATCGACATCAATTATCTTAATATCCTCTTCTAAAATACAAATTACAACATTCCTATTACTTTGATAGTCAAATGCCCTCATACTTATAAAATCGTCATTAATATTCAAATCTTCTATGAATGAGTTATAAAAACTATCTCCAATAAAAAACTCAATAGTATCTTTCTCTATCTTTTTAAATCCATCAATTCTTTTAGAATCTTGAACTAACATTGAAAAATCACTATGGGTAGCAAATTGAAAAACTGTCTTCCCTTGACGATTAATTATTTGATGGAAATTTTTGAAATAAAAAGCAAACAAATTCCTACTACAAAAATCAAAATCAATTTTGAAATTGTTTTGATTTTCAAAAATCAATTTCTGCCCCTTCAAATCAAAAATTCCACTACCATTTTTGTTCTCAAAATACAACAAATCCCAATCTTCTATAAATTTATACTTTTCAATCCCTGTCAAAGCCACATCATCATCTCTCTCGGATGGTCCGTAAAGGATTTTTTCATTTTTATTGAGATCCCTTTCTAATATAAAATAGCGTTCATTCAATTTCTCAATTGGGTGTCCTTCATTTTGAAACACGCTTCCGTCTTCGAATAAATAAACAAAATTGTTATATTCATTTAAATCCAAGTCATCATACCATTGATCTTTCCAATTTTCGTCAAGTATTAATGAGATGAATTCATCTTGTCGCGGAACACCAAAATCAGCAATAATAAATGGAAAAATAATACGCTTTGCTGAAAATGAAAATATACCCAATAGATCTGAAGAAGATGAACAAATACAAACTAAATCATTATTAAGAATATATGGCAATTCGCCTATTCCATTTTCTGCGTAATCGTTTAAACATATCTCAACATTATCCTTTAAGAGATAGTATTCTATTAATTCCCCATCTTCCTCATCTGAAATTACCTCGCGTATGCGCAGAAAACTACTCAATTCTTGCTCTATCCTAGATTTAGCTACCTTCAAAACATCGATAGCTGATTCTTCCATAGAACTATCCTGTATTAACTGAATAGACTGTTCCAGTCTAGCAATTTCTTTTTCGAGCTCTTCTTGGGTTTTGTTATTTTCCTTTAACATAAATCTCTATTCATTTATTGCTATAAATCTAGGGAATTTTTCATGGTTTATAGTCATAAGTCCATTAATTCCCTCAGTACAATAGCCCGTTGTGAATAAAAACAACGATTCAGGGGAGACGTCACGCAAATCGGACGTTTCAGCAATCAATAGCCGCCTCCCCTGCCTCCTACTCAAATACGCCCGATACAGCAAACCTACCTTCCCAACCGTTTCGATGATCGTCTGTATGACCTCCTTGTCCGTTTCCCGGTTGGTATGAAAACCAAATTGGGTAATGAGCAAGATGGGAATACGTCCATCTTCCGCGACCATTCCCTCATCGGAAACCAAATCAACTTCTTCATCCAAATTGGGAATCAATGGTGGATAATGCAATGGGTATTTAAACTTCATCTCGTCATTCAATCTTCTCCCCCAACACAATCACCGCATTGTCCACAATGGTGATGGGGCTATACCCCATCACCTGTTTCATGGCATTGTGCAAAGCAATCACTCGTCGGGCTTGTTGCCGCGAACCGACAAAGCCTGTCTCAACAATCGCATTGAACGATTGGATGAGCTGCTCGGGTGTGAATTCCAGCAACTCTTGGATATACTGCTGAATGGGATCGGCGTCTTCCTTGCGACCAAAAAACACATACCTATCCATGACTCTCGATTTGCTTAGTTGGAATTTGATGCGGGAAGCCCATCGCCAAAAAGTCTTGCTGACTGTTCAACAATGTCCCTCCTTTGGGTATCGAATGAGAAAATTTGATACTGTCTTCTTCAAAATAATAAGCTTGCTCCTCACTCAAGACGACACACAATCGATGCGAACGATTATTCTTTGCATCAATCTGCGACTTGAATTTCGCGATGGCATCCAACAACAAAGCTTGTTGTTCTTTGGGATTACTTGATTCGGTTTTGATGGAGATCCCCAACAGACCGTCCTTTCTTTCTTTGACGAAATGTATCGGGAATTGCATGTAAATCCCGTAATGCAATCGAATGACCACATATGGAAACCTTCCGAATCCTTGTTCTGCATGAATTTGCGATATCGGAAAGCCGATTTCTTTTTCTGGTTTTGCGCTCATTTGATTTCGGTATTAGAGATGGAACGAATAGCCACGATGTCTTTTAAGTCAAAAGGAATCGGTAGCGGAATTATCAACACATACGGGCATTGCGACTGCACATCAAAGTCGCCTTGCTGTTGATGGTAGGCATAGGTAGCGCTTTGGAACTGGAGGTTTTCGTCCAGATGCAGCAGTAATGCATCCGGCAACTGCGACAGATGCAAAGTAGAAACCAGCGCCCCATGTTGGAAGTGAAGCAAGATGGGGAAATGATGTTCCGATACGATAGGCGGAACATCGAGAAAGGTGGAGGTTACAGGAACCTCGGTGCAATGGAAGTTGACTTCCAGCTTTGAAGACAAGCGAACGACAAGTTGCTTTTTCATACAAATAGAATTAAGTTAAACTAAATTTTCTTTGTACTTGAAACGAGAAATGGGAGATACGTTTTTTTTGGCTTGCGGCCCGTATTGTTTTACCACCGTGGTGTCTACACTCGGTTGGTACCATTTAAGGTTCGAAATACGTTGCGAAGGTAAAATTATTTTTTAGAACAACAAGGGAATTATTCAATAATTCTCCAATGACCCTTTTTATCGCTGCCCAATCGTTGCAACTTTCCGGCATCTTTGAGCGCCTTCATCCTGCGGCGCACACTACTCAAGCTCAAATTTAAGCGCTCACTTATTTCGGTGGCGGTAATTGTATTTTTCTCTTTGATCAATAAAAACACCTGATCATTTACAGTGTCATTTACAGTGTCAAATGGAGGATTTACAGTGTCAGCGGAAATATACATTTCGCGATTCTTCAATGTTGCTTGAACATTGAACAACAAGCAGGAAAGAAATCGAATCAAGAAAGCATTGGATCGATATATTCCCTTTGATAAGTCTTCATAATTGGCACGCACCAAGGCATTGCGGAAATACCAAGAATGATGAGCAAATAGGTCGTTGTTCACCTTCTTGAATCCCATTTTACGCAAATATTTGATCAAGAATATGGCAGTAGCACGGGTATTACCTTCACCAAAAATATGAATCTGCCAAACATTCGAAATAAAATTAGCCAAATGCTCTACAATCTCTTGATCCGAAAGTCCTTTGTAGCTAAATTTCTTCTCCTGCTCGAAATCATATTCCAGTGTAGCCTTCAAACTGTCCGCACTCGCATAAAGAACGGTTTCGCCATTGAGCACCCATTCCTTTTTGGTGATGTTATAGTCGCGCATCTGACCGGCGAAAGCGTAAATATCGGTAAACAACCTTCGATGAATTGCCAGGTATTCAGCCGGCGAAAAAGAGAATGTTTGTTCACTTAGCATCTCCGCAATTCGAGCAGAAACTTTATCTGCCTCTTCCGTTCTATCCTGATCTGATTTGGGAGGATGTTGTTGGTAGTAAGTATCAATACGACGCTTAACTTCTTCAATGGTAATATCGCCTTCGATATTTTGCTTGGCCGCGTCAATGAGGTATTCAGAGGGCTGCAAGCCATCCACCAGCTGAAGGCCGATAGCTGTTTTCCACAACTTTGCCTTTTCAGACTTGTTGGGTTCCCCTTGTCTCAAATATTCATCGAAATTTTCCATTACCAGCCAGCCATTTGTATCCTGTAGCATTGCAGCTACAAGATAGCGAAATTACCCCAAAATGACAACGAAACACATGAATATTTTCTAGCCCGTACAAGGAGCCAATTGAACCACTCGCAGAATATCTCGTTCAACCCTCCTTCACTCTTTTCTCCTCCAAAAAATCTGCAATAATCAAAGCGGGCTCGACGCCTTCCACCAATAAACGTTGAAAGGATGCGTACAAATCTTTCGATGTGTTGTGATGAAGCAACAGTTGGTCATATATGTCCCCCGAATAAAGATATGGAATCAAAATATCCCTCATAAAAGTATACTCCACCAATCGCGAGGAAACGTTTACAACAACATCGCCGTAATTCAACAGATTATTGAAATGTTGAGCCAAAATAAAGACGTCGGTCATTCTCTCCTCATCAATATCAACCGCAACACGAACGCGACTTGTCAAACTACTTACTCCAACAAAGTACAAGTACTTCTCCACTTCACCGTCGGCAATTTGAAATTCAATCTCGACATACTGTTCAGATTCAAAAAACCCTACCCGCCAATTCGAATTTCTACACAGTTTGATCAAATCACCCCAAACCTTTTTTTGTCTTTTCTGGGGTGGCAATAGAATTCTATATAGCCGTTGCGTCGTGAATTTGAACTTGTACCAAAAG